>CERX01159880.1_pt1 | contig 225771 bp, 191 predicted proteins | sample 350251 | NCBI WGS metagenome assembly CERX01 (sample SAMEA2621044, study PRJEB7988) | marine metagenome | biome: marine biome (ENVO:00000447); feature: deep chlorophyll maximum layer (ENVO:xxxxxxxx); material: "saline water (ENVO:00002010), including plankton (ENVO:xxxxxxxx)" | depth 50 m
TTCAACCGGGGGTCTAGGTGCTCCCTTCGCGAATAAACTGCCCCTTTTGGTACGATTTCTTATGAGTAAATTCGCCCTAGCACAACGCATTATTTTAAGCACACCAATTGCACTAACTTTAACAAAGGACACTCAAATGAAAATAAAAATGACTTCAATCAAAAAAAGCCTAGCTTGGTCGACATTATTCGTCACTCTTTTCAACTTTAATGCATTTGCCGGAGCTGATGGTAGCGGTGGTGGAAATGACATTCGCAGTACTGAAACAGAAGTTCGCCTTGCCATCAAAAACTTAAAGCCCAATTTAATTGAACTACTTAAAGTCTATCAAATCCATTATAAAAAGCTTTCTGACGGATCTGTATTGTCTCAAAAGTACAATGAGTTTTACAAAGCATCAGATCAGGAGGAAACCCCTATTTCAATTTGGAGTGTTGAAAACTCAAACTTTATCATCAAGCAAGACTCCCCTTGTGTTGATAAACAGGGACAAGAAAAAGACGCCTCTGTCATGGGAGAAGTAAAACCAGGTGGGCCTATTTGCTTTAGTCTAAATCGATTACAAAGAATTCCCCCCAATGATCTTAATAAAAGACTCCTAGCTTTAGGTGGCCACGAGTTAGCACATCAAATATTAGAGACTTTCGACGAAAAGTTCCCTGAGGATCTACAGTATCAAATAATTAATGGCTACGACTGGACAATGAATAAGGCTTTAGATTGCCGAGTACATAGTTTTAGAGATTTCAAAGGAGAAGTTACTGGTTACCAAATCTACCTAACAAATCTCCAAAATTGTAGTGGTGGCTGTGGATACGCTTATTCTTTTGATAAATCTGAACTAAGTAAATACATTGAATTAGCAAGGAAGCCTAGAAAAGATGCCCTCGGCAGAATGGTTCGATGCGAGAAGTTCAGCTTCGAAAAAAAATAAAGTCACAGACTGGTGCCTGATAAGTTTTTTAAATTTCTTCGATAATTTCTCAAGAGCACCAGTCAGTATTCTCTTCATTTTTATTCCCAAATAAAAAAAATCTCTACAGTTTCTAATCTAAACATTTTTAATAAATATAACGAATAGATTAGCTCTCAAAATTGTAGAGCTCCTCCTAAAGTTACTGAGTCCTAGATTGATTACGTCCCTGTTGGTATTAATGAGGTTTTCGCAAGCGTAGCGAATCTATTTCCTCAAAAAAGATCATGGAAATGCTTTAAAAAATAGGCTATGAAAAAGCATAACTTTTGGAGGTAATATTGATTTCTGCTACGGATGTATCTTTAAGCTTTGGTGGACGTAAATTGTTTGATGAAGTAAATGTAAAGTTTACTCCTGGAAATTGCTATGGCCTTATTGGCGCCAATGGAGCAGGTAAATCTACCTTTATGAAACTTTTGGCTGGAGAGATTGAGCCCACGACGGGGAATATATCGAGCGGAAGTGGCTTAAGAATCTCTACACTAAAGCAGGACCATTTTGCCTATGAAGAAGAAACGGTCTTAAATACCGTGTTAATGGGTAACCAACAATTATTCAAAATTCTCCAAGAAAAGACGGCAATCTACAATAACCCTGATTTTTCAGAAGAAGATGGAATTAAGGCAGCTGAACTAGAAGCTGAGTTTGGAGAATTAGGAGGATATGAAGCTGAAAGTGAAGCAGGCGCTTTGCTTGAAGGCTTGTACATTCCAACCAATTTACACTACAAGCATATGAAAGAACTAAACGGTGATGAAAAGGTAAGAGTTTTACTAGCACAAGCTCTCACTGGAAAACCTGATATTTTACTACTGGATGAGCCTACCAACCATTTGGACATTCGCTCTATTCGTTGGTTGGAGAATTTTTTATTTGATTTTGAAAATACTGTGATTGTGGTTTCACATGATCGTCATTTTTTGAATAAAGTGTGCACTCACATTGCTGATATAGATTATGGCAAGATTTCTACCTATGTTGGTAACTATGATTTTTGGAAAGAGTCTATCGAGTTAGCGATGCGCCTAAAAGCACAACAAAACAAAAAGGCTGAAGACAAAGCCAAAGACCTTAAAACCTTTATTGCAAGGTTTAGCGCGAACGCTTCTAAATCTAAACAGGCCACCTCAAGACAAAAACAATTGGAAAAACTAGAAATCGATGATCTTCCTGTGAGCACAAGAAAGTATCCTTTTGTTGGCTTTACTCCTAAACGCGAACTCGGAAAAGATATTGTAGAGTTAGAAAATGTTAGTAAAACCATTGACGGAGTTGAGGTCTTAAACAATGTAAACTTACGCATCGAAGAAGGTGAGAAAGTAGTTTTTCTTGGCGACAACGATCTTGAGAAAACCACCCTATTGCAAATCATCAATGGGGATATAGAGCCAGATAGCGGAACGGTAAAATGGGGATTAACTACAAGTCATATTGACTTACCTATGGATAACTCAAAGTATTTTTCAGGAGAAAAAACTAGTATCGTCGATTGGCTAAGACACTTCTCGGAAGACAAAGACGATTCTTTCGTTCGAGGCTTCTTGGGTAAAATGTTGTTTTCAGGAGACGAGGCACTAAAAGCTACCAACGTTTTATCTGGTGGAGAAAAGGTTCGATGTATGTTAGCCCGCATGATGCTCTCTGGTGCTAATGTTTTGATTCTTGATGGGCCAACTAACCACTTAGATTTAGAAAGCATCTCAGCTTTAAATGATGGTCTCGTTCGTTTTAATGGAAGTATCTTATTCACTAGCCATGACCATCAGTTTATTCAAACCATTGCAAATAGAATCATCGTAATTGATAAATGCGTAGTTGATGATCGCAGAGAAAGCTATGATGAGTACTTGGATCGTACACTCGGGTAATTAATAAAGTCTTAAGCCTTTTTGCATATAGTTCCTTTACAAAAAGGCTTAGAAAAACTATTCACATTCAGCAATTGTGTAGTGATCACCCCATAGGACTTGACCATTCTCCCTAAAAATCTCTTTTCTAAAAAACCATTCTGTTCTACCAAAAGCTTTCTTTTGCTTTCCGTTTACTTCATCGAACCAACCCATGCTGCCATCAAGAGTTTTAGCAAAATAATAATAAATTGAATTATTAGACTCTATGGTTCCCTCTGTTCTTTCGTTGTATCCGATATCGTAGAACTCCTGTGTTCTCCAAGAATTGTCTGTCAATTGAAGCCTCATAGCAACATTGATTGGTTTATGACAACGGTTTTGAACATAGAAATAGTGAAATTGCTCAGTATCAAATCTTACTCTTTGAAACAACCTATTTTTTTCTGGTTTGCCAGTAACTATGTTGGCTATCTCTTTTTCTAACTCAGGGGTTATCATTACAACATTATTTACTTTTTGATCTTCGTCGTATCTTTCCGTATTATAGACTCCGATAACTTTCCCTGCTCTAGGGTTTTGTCTGTCTTTAATAATTACTGCTGCTCCACCCGCCCCTGGCCCTGTATCACAACTAATTTTACCTATGACTCCATAATCTTTCATTAGGTAGCAAAAGTCTTCAAACAAGAGGCTTCCCAGAGGTTTATCAGCGGGATAGCTTCTCAGTGAGACATTGTAAACTCTATTTAGATCAAAGCCGTCGAAAACATTACCTAAACCATACCAACCATAAAGTTGACCTACATCTTTTTGACTTTTGTCGCTGAACACACGCAACAAAGCTAGATTATTTTTCTTCAATCGGTACGGTAAATTTCTTTCACCTTTTAAATTTGCAGGAATCCCGTTTCCTAATGCCTCGACATAGTCTTTTAAAACATAGCCTTCTTTTATAAATACTCGACTGGGAGATCTTGTCTTTTTACCTACATACCTAGGATAATAAACTAACTGTTTAATAAGCTTTCCGGTATCAGTATCAATAACACAATGAGCAGATGTAATGATGTACTTATCTGAAATATTAGTTCCGATACAACCAGAGGAATACTGTCCAATTTGCCCTTCTAAGTAACCAATCTTTCTAGCCTCGTCATGACCAGGAGAAACGATTCGCATCCTATCGTCACCATTAATAACCCACGCTTTGGCAGGCTGTAGGGATAACATGATTAATAGAAACCCAAGAAACTTCATTGCTACTCTCCCAGCTTACATAGAAAAAAATTTAGATATTCGCAGAATAACACAAAAACTCTCTCTCTCTAATTTTGTGAGCCTTATTTAGCTAGACACTGTAGTTAATGCAAGGACAGGTTACAATCTACGTAAAAAGCCAGAGAAACTAGAGGAGAAACCGAAGTGTGAGGAAAGAAATTTGATTGGTTTTTAGTGGTATTTTCCTTAATAAAAGTCAATTCAAGGATTGGACCCAAGCATAATCTGAAGGCCAATTTCGGAAAAACTATCTTTGTAAAAGACCGTAAGCTTTGGAAGTAAAAACTTAAAGTCGGCCTCATTCTGTCTCAATCCTTTGGAAAAGTAGAACAAAAAGGAAAATCGTGAGCTTAAAAAGAAGAACCTGGTTGAGTTAAAAACTCTAACTCTTCTTCACTTGATTGGCGACCTAGAATTTTATTTCGATGAGGATACCTACCAAAACGAACTATAATATCACGATGAGCATGTTCGAATTTTAAATTATTTTCTAAGCCTGATTTCGCAAAAAGCTCTACAGCTCTATCATGAACTTCTAAAGATTCGCTGTGCATATAAGGTAAATAAGCAAATTGCCTTTCTTGCTTTTCTAACTTCAAATCTTCTCCATCAGCAACCATATTCTCGGCAAGCCTTAGGGCCATGTCATCAAAAGCAAAAGAGGCCGGAGTCCCACGGTACATATTTCTTGAAAATTGATCTAACACAATTATTTCAGCTAAGCGTCGTTGCGGTGATGCACGAAAATCTTCTAGTTTACCTTCACTTGCCAGCTTATGAATTTCACTAAAGCGTTTTTGAATTTCAGAATCTAAATCATCACTTTTTTTCCACCAATCTTTAGGCTCTAATTCCTCGAACCAAAATTTTAGGACTTCATCGAGCTTCTTGTCTAGGGAGTTCATCTTGGACCTCTTTCAGAATTGTTAAAAAGTTCTATAGAAATGAAATTAGCAAGAGTGACTAAAAATCGTCTTCCAACCTAACATGCTTTAGCTTTAGGTGCACCGTTGAGCCGATATTTATCTCAGAATCTATTTCAATACTCCCGCCCCACTCTTTAACAGTTCTTAGTGCGGAAGAGAGACCAATTCCTTTACCTCGCACTTTCGTGGTAAAGCCTTCTTTCCCAAATTGCTCTAGTGCAGGCTTTTGAAATCCCTCTCCGTTATCTGAAATGTGAATTACAAAAAACTGATCTTGAAGCTCAAAGTCTATCCCCACCTTCAGTCTTTCTTGCTTTTGTGCCTCATAGGCATTGTTTAAAATATTTGAAACGATTCGCCCCAACCATACTTCATTATAAATTACACCTAAATTTCTCAGTTCTTTGTCAAAAACAATATCAACATCAAGTCCGTTAAGAGTTAGTTCTTTTTCTTTAACAATATCCGAAACTAAATTTTGAAGCTGATCAACTGTGTATGCTTGTGGTGTATATGAATCATCATTATTATAAGAATCATGATTCAAAAGATCATCTGCGATTTTTTTTATCCTTTGAGCGGCCGTTACAACTAAATCTGTAACTTCATCAGCCTGAGGCATTTTTTGAGAGACAATTTCCAGCGCTGTTAATGGAGAACGAATGTCGTGTGCGACTTGCCTCGCTATATCTAGCTTGGTTTTCTTTGCCTCTAGTAACTTACCTTGTCTTGCCATTTCCAATAGTGTTTGTATTGGTTTGTAAGGAACTTCAATTTGGAGCTCATCATCTTTTGAAGAACCCAAAAATTTGGTAGCTTTTCGCAAAGAAATAAACACTGGAAAGCTCAAAAAGATAAATGCAATAAATAAAATTAAACTTAAGCCAACAATTACTTTCTGTATAGAAAGTATAACTAAATCAAGTTTTTGGGAATGAGCACAGCGATCAAAGACTGCTTCAACGGAAAACTTGGCAATTGAATCAGGAAAACTAAAAATTCTTTCTGTGTCTACTCTACATTTTTTTGATAAAACTGAAGTATTTTGAAAACTAGCAAAGGTATAGGGGGAATCTCCGAGGCTGCGTATTATAACGCTATGAACAACTTCTCCATTGCTATTTAGAGTTTTCACAAGACCAACCAATAGCTCTTCTGTAATAGAAGCTGAATGGAGCCTAGTAAAAGCCAACGGCCCAGCTTCTACTGCAGAGTAAAGATTTAGTTGGTATTCTTTTAATGACTCTTTTTGATGAACCTTAATTAAGGCTTGAATTGCAAAAAAGGAAGTTAGTATACATGCAATCAAGACAATAATACTGGCAAGAAAGAGTCTCTTGGTGGTTATTATCATTTAATTAACTCTAGCTTTTCGTGAAAGAACATTTCACCATAGGAATTAAAACTAAGAAAAAACGGCGTACCTTTTTTACTATATGCAATTATTAGCCGTCGCCCAATTGGAAAAATTGACACTTCGTCGCGGATACTAGTTTCGAAATCTCTCAATGTTTTATTGTCAGGCGGAATTGTAGCCGCTGAAAGCCGAGCAATCTCTTTTAAGCCTGAAACACTTTTCGGTGCGAACTTTAAAAAATCATCAATATGATCCCATTTAAGAAGATCTTGTAAAATGACATGTCTTCCGCCAAAAATTGCTGAAGATAAAACTTGAACGTCTGCATCTTTAATTTTCTTACTTCCGGCCGAAATAAACTCACAGCGACTGCATTCTTTTTGAATAATCTCTTTAAAAATTGGAATTTCAAAATATACTTTAAATCTAGATTCCTTCGATTTTTTCTCTTTAATCTTAAGTAAACTGTCGAAAACTAGATTCTTTTGATAGCCAGGTTCACCAATACGAAAGAAGGTGTAGACTGGAAGAATGTTTCTAGGACTATTTTTATCAAAAGCAGATTTAAGCATACGAACAATCTGCTCACGTTTTTTCACAGGTAATTTAGTGTTAATAACTGCCGTAATTGCTTGCTGAACTGGCGTTTCTATAACATCATAATCTTCGAAGTTATCTACGAAAAAATTAGGGTATATTCCAAAGTCTGCTTTTTGACATTTCGATTTTGAAACTAAGCGGAGGTCATGACCTTTTACTTTCATGAGAACTGATTTGGAATCGTAGTTCAAAATTGGGTAGCGAGATACAAACCGGTTTTCCTTGGAGTTTAAATCGGCCATCCAAAACCTGTTTTGCCTAGAACCTGTGGACAATGCTTCTAATAAAACGCCTGTTAAATTTTTAATCTCCGACTCTAACTGAACTTCAAAAGTTAGCTCATCGATTTTTTTAAAGGATGAGTTGGAAAATACTTTACTCGCATCGTTGATTGGTGCTTTGTCTTTTAAACGTACTCGTTCTCCAATGGATCTATTTATCAAATTGACATAAAAATAATATGCCACCTCTTCTACTTTTATTTTGTCACCATTACTCCATTTTAATGTGGAGTTTATCTGCGCTCTGAAAACTTTGCCGTTTGGAGAAAAGTTATATTTTTGGATAATACCTGGTTCAGCCGTTTTAGAAATAAATGATCGAAACACTGTCATTAAATATGCCAGATCTTTTCCGTCGGTAATTTCTCTCCCAGCCTGAAACTTGAACTCATCAACAGGTACACAGTATTTTAGTTCAGCCTTTAATATTACTGGCATTATCAAAATAACAAATAGAAAAAATCTCATTTAACAAAACCTTCCACTTTTAGTTGTTTAACTTTGGCAGGTTGAATGACTATATCTAGTAATAAAGACTGCTTGTTTAACAAACCTGATAAACCTTCTGTGGTCATTGCCTTACCTCCTTCATATAAAGCCAAGGTTCTGATACAGTTATTGATCAACGAATCTCTTTTTACATACAGGTCAAAAAAATCACCATAATTTGATTCTTCGATAGCCTTTTCAGCTTTAGATTCCAGTTCACTAAGTGCTTTATCAAGTAATATAATGTCGTCATTGTTCGGATTGATTGAGTTAACTTCCTCGAGAGCTCTTCTCGCCATACCTGTCTCTGGAAAAACATACTTTGTTAAATAGTTTTGCGATTTTTCTCCCAACTTAAATTTTACAACTAGTGATGATTTAGGGATTTCTAGTCGATCAATTTTTAAACGCACTGAGTTTGTCCCATGAAAAGCTACTAAATCTAAAGTGTTCTTTTTAATATTTTTCTCGTTCAATAACTTTTCAGATTCTATATGAACAATATAATTGTGATTATCTATTCTAAATCCAATTAAAAAATATTGAAAAAGTCCGATACCTGATATCCAAGGAATTTCCCCTGAAACCTCAAAGGTTTCTTCTTTCTCAATACCAACTAATGGGCAATCTTCTTTCATCAAATGAGTAACGCCTAAGCCTAGTAGAGCATTTGAACTGGACACTTGATCCCAAACCATTTTATTTTTGCTTTGCCAATTGGGACTGTGAAAAAGTCTTTCAAATGCAGAAAGATTTTGCCACATGGTGAACCCTAAACACCCAGAAACTCTAAAAAGATCTCTTAACTTGCCATTCGATAGATATAAGTTACTTCCTTTATTTTCATTATGTAACACATCTCGTATTGCTTGTTCGATCGCCTTAGGAGAATGATCTAAACGAAAGATATCTTTTTTCATTTGAGAAATTAAATCTTCCCATGCAACTGGATCTTTTTTCGATAAGCCAGACACTTTCAATAAAGTAATTGCTAATTCATTTAAAGAATTAAGATCAGAAGACAAGTACTCCACCATATCTTTCACAAGAATCAAAACTTCCGCTGCCTCTTTATCGATTGGACCAAAATTTTGAACATATGAAACCAACCATGAAAGATGTTCTTCATGTAGTTCCTCTGGAGACAACTCTAATTGATAATCCTCGTAGGTAATCCCTGAATGAGTTATGATCCCTTCTGATCCAATAAACTCACATAAGCGTAAATAAAAATCTGATTCAAGGATAAAACAATGCCAGATATCATCCAACGCCATGTTACCAGGGAAAAAGAGTGAACTTTCTTTGTAAACACTCAATTGTAAATAGCGAAGGGTTTCACGTACAAGTAAAACCAGGTAATCGTCATTGTAGTCGCTAAATTTTTTGTGTATTTTTCGAAAAACATAGCTATTTTCCTCAGCCAAGACAAAATACGATAGAGTTGTCGAGTCTGGCCTTAAAGCTTGATTTAGCTTATCTTGAAACTTAGCAAAAGAGTTTTCCATCTTCCAAAAATCTACTTAGGAATGCTTCGTTGATTTTTTACCCAAATTACTACAACACGGCGATGCTCCACCCCGTTCCGGATGTTTTGTAGTCTCTTTAATAGAATCAATAACTTTTTGTACTCGGTCTCTATCTTGTTTACTAACAGAGCTGTTCGCTTGAGCACCAACTGAAGCCAATAGACTTAAACTTAAAAGTGATATTTGGGTCCATTTCTTACTTTCCATAATACAAACTCCGAATTTAGAATTAATCTTAAAGGCCCATATTATTTCAAACCATCCGAAAATCGGTAATTTTTAAGCTTCATTGTATATTTTCTATTGTGGCCGGATTTTTTAGACAGTCCAGCCAGTATCCATTTCACCCTCTTATAAGATCATTTTATAAGGGAGATTAATTCGATTTTTTTCTCAACTATTATCATTTCTTTTAACTAAGCATCTGGTCGAAATTCCCTCACTATAGCATTCAGACTTTGAAGAAATCTAGGTTGAGGCATATGAGTTCCTCGGGGCTTGATGGGTTTGCTCGTTTGGCGAAGTCGTCTAAAAAATTAAGGATGAGGTTTTTTAATTTCTCTCTATCACTAAGACTAAGGCTCTGAACGAGGCTAAAGTGAAGATCATCATGCTCTTTGTTTTGAGCATTTAAAAGAGCTCGCGATCTCCAATTATTTAAATGTGAGTTTAAAAGAGGAGATATCTTTGCCAGATGGTTCTCGCCTGAATGATATATCCAGTTTCTTCTATTTTTTGCAACATAGGAGTTTTCTCGTAAATCCTCTAGGACCCTTAAAACATTTTCCTCAGAAAGGTTTAAACGAGCTGCGATATTTTTGGAATCTTGGTAGCTTGGTATACTCGTTAAGAAATGAATCGCTGAATATACCCAACTGGAATAGTATTTCATTAAGAAGAAACTATCTTCTTCTTGGATGGTTTTTCGGTTCTTTACTCGTTGAGATAGATCTTGATGCTTGATCTTTAAAGCTTTGAGTTTTACACCTAGATAATCTCTGTAGGCCTTATCACCAGCCCTTTCTCTATCCACTAGAAGTAAAAAGTAATTCTTTTCATCTGGACTAAATTGCCAAAAACTACAAACTCGAAAGGCTTGATCCGGGGTCAAATGTACCTCGGCATTTACAACTTTCGAAAGATAAGTCCTTTGGCAACCAGCGGCTTCGGCAAGCTGGGTTACAATCCCACGCTCACCAACCACATTGACTCGGTAATTTAAATACTTTTTATAACTATTAAAATCGAATACTTGTTTCACACTTAATTGTAATAAAATATTACGGAAATTGGAATAATTTATCACTTATTATACCTTAGCCTAATAAGTTCTTTTCCAGACCTCAGTTACTAAATCAATATCTAGATTCTTTACTTCATAACCTGAATTCGTCAGATAATAGAGTTGATTCAACTTAATTTGGTTTCCCTCGGAATCAGTAATTTCTGTGTAAACGCTTATTTCAGATTTATTACAACTAGCAATGTAAGTAAGATAAGTCCTAGAAGCGGATGAGTACAGCTGGTGGGCTTCACCGTCTAATTCCATTTCATAGCGACCTTCTCCTATTTGAATCTTGCCATTGGAATGAGTGATTTTTTTCTTCCATCCATTTTCATCCTTGTAGGTTCCATCAAAGCTCTCACAAACTCCGTCTTCGTAAGCGATCTCATCACCAACAATATCTTGGTTTTGACTTGTACCAGGGGCATTCTCAGAGTCTGAAGCACAAGCCATAAAGTTAAATGCTATTAATAAAGTAGAAACTAAATTTAAGATTGATTTCTTTTTCATCGGCATCTCCTTGTCATGGAGAAACCTTAGCCTAGGTCAATAACTAGCAACAGATGAGACTTGTTACAAAACACACAGTTTCGATAACAAAGATTACGAAAGCTCTGTAAGGGCTTGTGTTTACTGAGTTAATTGCATTACAGCTTTTTCTTGTAATCCCTTGTTTAGGCTAGAGAGAGGTATCAGACGAGAGAATTTTTTATAAGAACCGTCTAAAGTATCATAGCTAATTTCAGAAACGAATTCTAGCTCCGTCTTATCTTCATTTAATTTGAAAGATTCATAAAATTCATCGCCGAATGAAATTTCTATTTGTTGTGAATTAATGTAGCCAACAAGAAGAGGTTTATTAGCATCAATAAACAAATTGGAATCTTCTATCTTTAAGGGTGGATTATCAGAGTGCATTCCCTGAGAGCTATTTCCACTTACAGGATGGATGGTTCCGATTACCAGCTCTTCTGAAGGAATTTCTAGGTCACACACAAAATACTGAGTGATATTTAGCTTTCCTTCCTTAATCTCGATTTTTATATAAGCACTAAACTCATAATCCTTGTAATGATCTTTTGAGGAATCCTTGAGACAATCATAAATTCTATCACGATCATCACCAACACCAGAAAGTTCTAAGCTTCCTACCCATTCGCCCACGAAGTTTGAAGGATCTGAGTTATCCATTTTACTATCTATTGTCTTTTTCGATCCCATGATTGAAACATAGGCCTTAGGAGAACAATTAGTACCCCAAGAATTTTCACCATAATGCATCTCCACAACTTGCTGAGAAAGCACATAATTTTCATCCAAAGAGATAGGCTTCTCTTTTGTCCGCTTTAAACCAATTACCTCATGTAGAACAATCAGGTCTTTTAATGGCTGACAAGCGTCGTTCCAGACCTTTGTGTAACCAACAATGGACTGGTCAACATAGTCATTAATAAAATCTCTTTCATTGCCTTTGGAATCATATAGCTTTTTTGAGGAACCGGTTACAGTTGCATTCTCTAAAAGTTTTGACAACTCATTGGTATCTAATTGCAAATTTATGAGAAAACTTTGATCCATCTTCTCCATATCAGAAAACAACCTACGCCCAGTCTTTTTAAAAGCGGCATCTAAAATATCACCACCACCGCTAGTTCCTGGGCCTTCTGGTTTTGACTGAGTTGGAACGAGTACGGAGTTTTCTTTTACACAAGCGATTGATAAACTGAAAAGTAAGAATAATAAAATTACGGGTGATTTCATAATCTAGATTTTAGCACGTAGTAGAGCTTTAGAAGGACATATAGAGTTTTTTGGTAAAATATAGTAGCTGTGTAAAGCTTTTTGACAGCTCTTTTGCCTCCTGTATATCTCTCTAACAGAAAGGAAGACTCCACCACTTTTGGACGGACTATATCAGACATAGCTATTTTATATTCTCAGGCAGATACGGCTCTCGCAAACCCAAAAACTAATAAACATAGGCAACAAATAATAACACTGTTTCGAAACTTTTCTTTTTTTAAAAAATTGCCGTTTATTATAAAGGGAACTAAAAAAAACAAAAAACCAAATAAAACAAACGTTAATAATTGCCCAATATGTTCATACGAAAAAAGAAAACTAGGCAATGACACACTCGAGACGATAGTTGCAATTAAATATGCACGGAAAGCCACTTTTTCGGAGGACCCTCCACATGACAAATCTCTTTGATAAAGTCTCATTTGTCTCAAACATAAACCAACTAATTCTGTAAATGAAAAAGACATTAATATACAAACAGCCCAGAAATCGACTTTTAAATGCAATACTAAACCTAAAAGACAGAGCCATAAAAAAGATAACACAAGGAGATAGTTTGAGAGATAAACTCTTAACTGTTCCATAATTGTGTTTGTGGCTAAATTTAAAGCTGCACCAAGTAGTACCCAAAAAGCAATTTCTGGTTTACCTGCTAAGCCACCATACATGGCAACAAGTAGAGTAAATAAAATATGACTCCTCAAAGTAGAGAAGAAAAATGTTCCCGCATTTGCTATATAATAAGATAATTCAAAATTCTGCTCCGTTTTTACAAGTTCTTGGGATGAATTTTCCAAATTTTCTATTTTCTTTTCAGAAGCTTCTGCTTCTTCACAGGCGTGGAGTTTCAAAAATATCAAAAGAGGAATATAGGTGATAATATCCACAACCAAAACCCCTGCGAAACCTAAATATTCATAAATCACCCCAGAAATTAAAATGGCTATTGCAAAAGTTAAACTATAGATTGTCCCCTGCATAGATGAGAATCTTGGGGTATCTTTTTCACTTACAAAGACTTTGTGTAACAAATTATTTTTGATATAAAGAGGAAAATTAATAACTAAACCAATTAAGCCACATAAGGATAAGAATACGATTAAATCAAATGCGTAATAGCTAACGTAAAAAATAAGTCCCGCTAACAAAAAACAGACCATCAAATCTGCCCAAAATGTTATTTGTAAAACACTAAAATACTTAAGAGCTTTCGCAGCTGGCTTACTAACTAACATACTAGCAACAGTAACAATGATGCTAAAACTTACGGACTGCGTAAGATCATTGGACATCTCATAAAGAAATAAAGGGATCGATATAATGGCAATCATATCCCCTAGTTTACTTATAGACATAATGAACAGAAATTTAAACACTTTATCCTCGCAGAAAAAATAGGGGCTAGGCCCCTATAAAAATTTACACCTTTGGTTCAGCAGGTTTAGTTTTTTTAGTTTCTCTAACTTTTTTAAGAATTAACTTTTTCATAAGAACTACTTAGGTTAATTAATGTACTGGCTTAAGTATAAATGCCAAATAATATTTTAATCAGACCTTATCTATAAACCTTCCTTAATCCTAACTCTTTGCCAAGTTGAACTGCTAAGTAATCATCGTAGTCTTCCTCGCCCATAATATGTAAATTAAAATTTAACGGTTTCTCGAGTATAGCATCATAGGATTTTAATTTTACAAAATAAGTATTTAAAAACTGTCATTCTGCATGCTTTAAAAGATTAGCGTTACAAAATTTTGGCAGATCCGAAATGTTATTTTTATATGCGTAATTGCAAATATCTTTCATTCCTTTTGAAACCGATTCTTTTCGCAAGGCCTCCCTTTGATGGTAGGCTTCAATTAACTCACATTGATCATCATCGAAAAGAGCTCTGCTACCCCCAGACATGATGTTTTGAAATGAATAACGGTGACTTTCATCATTCAAAAGAATGTGTCCTAATTCGTGTGAATCAACAGCAATTTTAGGAGAACTTTCTGTACTAAAATCATTTTTACTTTTAATAGAGTAGTATTGCCCAATAATACTAATTCCGTGTAACGGTAAAACTTGATTAAATCTATCCCAATCCAAATTACCCGTGGAAAATGGTAATTCTTCGTTCGCATTAAAAAGAAATCCATTCCAAGCATATGACCTAAATTTAGCTAAGGACCTAGGTCCTCCTATTGTATATGCCTGGGCAAAAATCTCAGTTGCTGAAGTATTATTCTCGTCAGTCGCCTTTCGTGTATAAATAATCGTGGGGCGAAGTTTTTTCTTAAAACCAGATAGTATTTCACTTACCTGCTTTAAACTATTTTTAGTCTGATAACCAAGTATCTCTTGCAATTTCGGCTCATCAATTTGAATTAACTCGTTTAACTGAATTTTAATTTGTAGATCCTTACAGGCATTTTCATAAATATGAGAAGTATATTCAAACCGGTCAACTATTTCCTTTCGTGTCCAAAGACTGTTTAAGGAAAATGCAGCATTGACAGGAATTGTCACTTGTTTCCGAGGCATTAGAGATGAAGGTGCCTCAGTGGAACTAAGAAACAGAAATATAAAGAAAAGTTTAAATGATTTCCTCATACCATGGGTATTTGCAGTTGCCATGCCAGGCGAGAGGATCTTAGCTGACTAATGGGTTTATAAGAAATTACTACTAGCTAGGGGCTCAAAATCAATATTCCAAATATTGATTCCTAGACGAAGTAGACGTCTAATAAGAGTTAAAGGACGAGCTCATTTTGCAAAACAAGATATGTAGGATAAGACTTAGTCTAAATTAGACTAAGTCTATATAGGCTTGCTTACTGAACTGGTGGGAGCTCTTGTCTTGAGTAAGGCGTGTTGAAAACGTGAGTGCCTCTACTTTTAGTGGCGTGTTTCATATGCCTTTCTACTCCTCTTAAATCTATTTCATAAACATCAGTTCGAGATGCATCTACCCAACGAATTTCAGGCAAACGAATTGCTTTGTTAATATCACGAACAGGATTACCGTTAATCTTAAGAACCTTCAGCTCTTGGAGTCTACCTATACCCTGTAACTCATTGATGTCATTTTCTTGCACGTAAACATATTTAAGCTTACGCAAGAAACTGATTGGTTTAAAAGAACTGATACCACTTTTTCTTAAACCTAAGCTTGTTCCCAGTCTATCTTGAACTTGAGAGCAATCGTTGGTTCTAGCACTGTTCATTATTGCCATAACTGTTTCATAATCTGCCTCTGTCATATTTGGATGAAATTCACAAAAATCTGCGAAAGTTGCTGGCTGACAATCTCCACCGCGAATAACGATGTTATCAATTGTGGTATTGTTATCATCATATCCCAAGTCAGATAAGCTAATGGATTTTAACGATGTTGCATTATCTAAAATATAGATATTAGAAAAACGATCACGAAAACCACCTTGTGGATCTCCAAATTGTTTATCTTTTAAAAAAACATCTAACTCTACTTCCTTACAGAATAGCTCATCATTTGTCTTATTTACTACCTTAACACCGAACTGATTTGAAGACCGATCGATGGATGGTAAAATGTGAAAGTCTGCTGCCATGGCAGAACCTACTAAGATTGATTTTACTATTAAACATTTTATTAAAAATTTCATACGTCCCTCACAATGTACATTTAGCTAGATCATCTGCGCTTACAGATAAGCCTGCCTCTGCACTCTTAAAAACAGTTTTATATAATTTAGGATAAAGATTAGAGCTCACAATTGCTTCGGCCACTTCTTTGTTTTGCTTAGCAATTTCAGAAACAAAAAACATACTACTTGCAAGTTCAGCTTCCTCTGACAACTCTAAAAACTCTTCGTTATTTGTTATTAAAAATTTATTTATTGTAGTAACTAGCTGTCCCTCTTTGATTGAACCCATTTTTCTACAGTCAACACCATCCACAGTCACTGGAGTCTCTGGCTCTGAATTTGGGCCACTCACTTTGGAAGCATCACAAGCAGCTAAACTTAAAAATAGCGAGATAATTATGATTTTATTCATATGGCCTCCTTGATTGGGTTTTAGAACAAAGCACTTTTTCTTTTAAAAGATATGGATTCACCTGAAAGTTACGAATTGATAAGCTTTTAATTTGATCATTTCTATTTAATTGAATGATTAGCTGCCTACGTATTTCTTTTTCCCCAATAAATTTTGAATCCGTATAGGTATAAACATTTCTACTGTGCAAGTATTCAAAATCACATTTTTGATCCTTCCACAGATCTATCCCAGCCTCCTGAGCTTGGCGCAGGTCCTTAACATAGATTTGAAAAAAAATACCTGGCTCTTTATCATCTAGACTAATGTTTTTTTGGTACTCAATCTCACAGTTAAAAAGTTTTTGAGGAGACTTAAGGTAAGTCTCTACAATGTTTGAAACCAACTTAGAATCACAATACTTTGTCTCAGAAATCGCAGGCAAAGAGAGAAGTAACAATGCACTTAAAAATATTTTCCTCATTTCTTCTCCCCCCAAAAAACCTTTTTCCACTCTTCTTCCAGTTCATGAATGTCTAAGCTATAAGCCTTACTTGTTTGACAATCTTTGTCTAAAAAATCAGAGCATTTAAAACCAATAACTTTCAGTACTTTTTCCTGGCAAATATCGAGATAGTTCAGTTTAACTTTCAATTGCAGTTCATTCTCTTTTTCATGAACTTCAAAGTCTTTTTCTGCATTTCCTATGCCAAGGATTCCAAATCTAAAATTATTCATAACAGAAATATATTTTTCGGAATTCTTAGGAATTTTGAGCCAGACTTCTACGAGATTTTCAAACAAATGAAACTCGCTTAAACCTAGGAAATTGCGTTTAAAAGTTTTGTTAGAATCCAATGACCTACGAACTGACTCTAAATTTGTCGCATTCAAAGACTGAAATGACAAAATCATCTCATCAAGCGTTGTATCATACCTCTTAAGCATATATCGCACATGATCACAGCTATAGCGAAGTTTTGGTTTTACAAAACTAGCTTGGTAGTCATTAGTTTCAATCGCGTTTTGAGCATGATACTCATTCAGATTAAGCATTTCTTCGTTATAGAAGCTTTCACTTGCATTGCTAATCTGCAAGTGAGTGAGGCTTAATAATGTAACAATCAATCTAGCTAACATGCTCTACTCCATAATAAAGGACAAAGTCCCGATTTGTGGAATGGCTTTGTGTTCATCCAACACAATTCCACGTTCAGCGCTGGCAAATTTATGCTGGCTAGCCGATGAACTTGTTCCTCCAAAAATAGAATTACCAATATCCAAGACTAAGGCTGCGGATTGACAGTATAGGTTTGGACATTTCTTAAGACCCGCAGAAGCTGTTGAAGCTCCATTTTGACTGCTCGGTGCTGGTAGTGATGGGTGTCCTTCTTTTAAGAAACCTAATGTTACATTCATCAATGCTCGATCTAAGTATTCTTTTTTCAAATCTTCAGCCAGCTTTTCTCTGTCAGCAAAGTCGAAATCAGAATCATTATTCATGATGTGAATATCAATCCATTGTTTCGAAACAGATTTTTCAGTAATACTTGTGGACGATTTTGTTCTAAAAAGACCGCCACTTGTGGAGCTTTTTTTAATTAACTTGTACAAATGACTTTCTAGATAATCCACCTTGTACTTTCTTTGCACTGTCACGTCGTACTCATATTGAACGTTTGCAATCAGAGTGGCAGAAAATTTAGATCTGTTGTTAGAATTCTGAAAGTTACAAGCTGCCAATTGATTTATAACAACACCACCATTTAAAGCCTGTCCCATCATCACACTTTTGAGTTGGCTACTATCCACTCCTAAATCAGATTGGTCACCAGTCTCTTTTACAGAACTTATACCAGGAATGTCTGAGCTTAATACAACTGGAACTTTTGCTTCTATACCATCTAAAACAGCACTAAAGTTAATGTTCATCTTTTTAGTCGGCATTGCTACAAAATTTACTTTATCTTGAAGAGCTGTATTAGCTTTTTTGAATGCCTCTACAATTTCGTTTTGATTTACTTGAAAACTTAACTGCACACTTGCTCCAGGAATCTCTTGCTGTGCGCTAATGATTTCATCATAATCTGTTACGTAGGCGTCGATCAAATCTGTTATCTGTGTAATTGAGCTTCCTAAGTTTTCAATTTGTTGTCTTAACCCAATGGATCTATTCTCAACAGTGCTTTGACAGGATTGATACTTAGCCTCGATCTGTGAAATTTTCGGATTCGCGTTCGCTACAAATTTTGAATACTTTTTAATTAATTTAGTATTTTGCCTTAAGGTCCTTCGCTCAATCCTACAAGACTGGCCATTACTTTCACAGGCGGCAATCTTACTCTCAAGTTCAGTAGAATCTGCATTCAAATTGTCAATTTGAGTTTGAAATGAGTCTCTTTGAGATTTTAAAGCAACCAATGGAGAATTGATGGATTCACATTGCATCTGGTACTTCATCAGTTTTACATTTAAAGACTGCCTTTCACCTTGAAACCGAATAAGCTCTTTTGCCATATCACGCGAATAACTTACCAAATCACCTAAAATCATTAGTTCTGTTTGTTTGATATCACATTGTTGATCAGTCAATGCTGGTGAATAACCTGTAACAGAAAGTTTTCCAAATTGAGGTGGTAGTACATATGCAGTCCTACAGTCTTTTGAAAACACGTAGCCTGCAGAATTTTTTGGACTAACAAGCTTATGATCACATTTTGTGTATTTATAGGGGCTGGCTACCGCACTAACTCCCCAAATTAAACCTAACGCCAATACTACATTTTTCATTTTACTGTCCCCCTATAAAACTAAATTCTTCTTTAAAGTTTTGAACCGAAATCTCTTCTCCTCTTAATTCTTGCTCCATTAGCATGGCCTTTGAATCACTGATCGCTTTAGGTTGAAAATTTAAATCATTGAAGAAGTTTGTTTTTAGATAATGTAGGTCGCTAATCTCTAAATTATGAATGCTTTGTTGAGAAACTTTAAAAAGCTCTAAACCTAGAATAGCACCTGCTACCAAGTCTCTATCTTCATAGTTGCTAGCTGAGTATTCTAGTCCCATCGTTTTAATTTTTTCTTTGTAGTTCGCAACAGCTTTGCTGAGACCTAGAAGATTCTTTTTGGAAATTTTAATAGGCCCTAAGTCTTTCTTACTAAATTCGCCAGACATACGAACACTGATTTCAAGATTTGAGTTCATGATGTCGCAAAGTAATAGTCTTGAATTTACTCTTAATCGTAGGTGCCCTGGATGGTTTAATACTGAATCTCTAATGTCATCCTTTAAATTACTTTCAATGCTTGCTCTAATTGCCTTGTTTACTAAAGCACTTCGACTCCAATCAAAATCTGCTTTCAGAGATTTAAACTCAGGTCTTAAAATTGACTCGTCTAACATATCAGCATTAAAAATATGCTCTTCTGCTGTCTTATAAATTACTAATGCAGCTGAATCGCTTCCTAGCTTATCTAGTTGATCCTCAATCACAGCACAATCTTCTGAAGACAATTCATAAGAGGAAGGGTAAGCTAGAGACAAGTTTGCTGTAGTGGATGCAATTGCTTTTGCGTTCACTGAAAAAATCCCTAGGCCAACTATTAGTTTGATAATTTGTTTCGATTTAATATTCATTTTTACTCCTAAAAGATTTTTTTTATTTCTTCTCTTCTTCTTTAAACAAGTTTTGATATTCTTTTTCTAACTTCGGAATTTCTTCTGGAGGAACAAAAGCCATAGTTCCTGCAATTTGATAAGTGTTTTGTGACTCTGATGATGCTGTTCTGGTAGTGTTTAACTGCTTTTCAATTTCTTTTGCAATTTTAGCCCAGTTTGGTTTTGATTTAGTTACCTTGTAAGAGTACCTACATCTATCCCATCCTAAAAACCCACAACTTCTAGTGGCATGTACAGTTTCCTGCCAATAGATTCTGTGTGAAGAAGAATTTGAAAGCGTGTCAACAAGCGTTCCTATGTTTCTCAGTACGCTATTGGCGATGTAATCTAGTAAATGTTGTTTTACTTGTTTTTTAGTTTCTTCTGATACTCCATCAGAACCACCAATATCACTCGTTGAAACCTCTTCAAATATTTGTCCCTCATTTTCTGAAAGTACGTTTGCTAGATCCATGCTTTGCACCAAGCCCTGGCCTTTTTTTCGTAATGCAATCACTGCTTCACCTAGGCTGACTGGATTAATGGAAACTTTATAGATAGATTTACTAGCTACAGGATAAAAGTAAGTAAAGTTTGGAGTAAGATAAGCCACTGGTGACTCGGTTACTGTTCCATTAAAAAGTTCACTTGATTTCATGTTCTTATATGGACAAAGTCCCAATAAACTTAACTCTAATCCTAGGTTGGCGGTACCTTCCATAAGTGCTGCTGTTGAATTCGAAGTGTCTTGCGAAGCACTTAGTAAATCTTCCGAATCTGAATCAGAGCTACTCGACTGAGCGATCGGAAGCCCGGTGCTATGAATGTCAATTACTGGGTTCTCCCCTAAACTCATCGCACCTGCAGAGGAATTACTCATTTTGTGAGTTAAGTATCCTTTTGTAATTGGTAGTGGCTTTACTGCTTTAAACTGTGGATTCGCTTCACGATACAAATCAACAACCTTTGCCCAGTGATACATTAGCGTAATCATTACCGATCCACCATAGCGACTATTCGCGTCTTCGATGGCTTCATCCTGACTTACTACCGATGAATTAAACAGAGTTAAAAGCTCATTCACGTTTCTTAGTTTTTCTTTGATTCTCTCTACTGCTTCAGAGCTACCATCAGCAAGTGCTTTTCGAAGCTCGTCGTTTAACTTAAGTTGTTGGTTTGAATAATCTTTGACCATCAAAATGTTTCCGAGTTGAGCGGCGTTTGAGGCATTAATACGATCACATTTTGAAAGATTTGTTGTTGAGCTGTAAGCACTTAAACGAGCCTCACCAAACTTAGGCGGTCTTACAAAAAGAGTATTACATTTTTCATCTGTTAAGTATCCCCCATCTAAAACCGTATCAATTCCTTTTACTTTGCAACTAGATGCCTTGATGCCAATATAAGGTAAACCTACATCCGCATGAACATTTCCTGCGATAGAACTAGCCGCAATGCTGAATCCAATTGCCGCTTTTAATACTTTCCAATTTGTATTTTTTAAACTTTTCATTCTCATTCCTTTAATTTAATTTTTTTGTTTCCACTCACTCTCCCATGCCATTTGAGCAAAGCCAGTGCCAAGACTGAGATCGAATGTAGTTGAGTATGAGCGCTTATTTGGAGTTTATTCTTAGATTTTGGATTAAAATTCTAAGGCTTGAGAATTGGGATGAAGGCTCTCATCTGCGATGTTTTTTACAGTTTTAAAAAATTCTTTTGGTATAAAGGCTTTTTTATGCCTCCGTAATGCACAGATTCAAACACAAGTTTTTGAAAAACTTAACACCCAAACACCATAAGACTACTCATTTTATAAAACCACTGTAAGCCTTGCCATCCAGCTCACTTGCACAAAAAAGTTTCTCAGTAAGCTATATTGCATCGTTTAGGGATTTTCTAAAATCGCCTCCCTTGAAAGCAGCATAAGCTGTGAAATACATAACTTCTTCCCTCGAAAGAGATTTTTCTATATACTTTCTCTACTAACAAAGGGATTAACGTGAGTACTGACTTTGCAGAATTTGCCAAATCTGTAATTGATAAATTGCAAAATGAAGTTGGTGCTAGCCAACTTAAAGAAGACCCAGTTTATATAGAGATTCTTCAACTCTTAGAAGATGTACGTTCTCAAAATTTTCCTGATAAAAAGATCCGCGTCTCTTTTTCTGCCTTAAACCAACAAGAAGATGGAATCTATAATGATGACCAGCTTGTTAAGGATATAATTCATCTCGAAGAGATGTATAAGGTGATTCGAAAGTCTGTGAAATCATAATTATTGAGAGAGCTATATAGAAATTTAGCTTAAGTCTATGGCTTTATTTGCTCAACAGTATTGTAAAGATGAATAGCTTATACTATCTAAATGTTGCTTAGGGGGAAATTTATCAAACCGGCTCCCTGTACCTATCTTTCATAAGCAGGAAAATGACCTGTAGAACTGGTATCTTTGCAGTAATTGAGTAGCTAGCTCCCTTTGAATTTTCCCCAAAGTTAAATGCATGGTACTCAACTAGTTAATACAATTTTTTAGATTCATTATTTTGGATGTCGTATTCAACAGCTTCATAGCTGTGTGGAGGCATGGTGTTTCTGGTCTGATAAAAAGTGACCGGCTCTAAGTTTTTAATAGAAAGCTGAAGGCCTAGCTGAGTCTGTTGAATGTAAGTTTCTAAATCAGATGGTACAGATTCTAATCTTATTTTCTCACTACTATTTGAACGCTTTACAGCCTCTATTAAATCTGGAATATTCGAAACAGAAATACTTATTTTTTTATAATTTCCCTCGTTGGCTAGATTAGCTATTTCCTGAAAGATTAAAGGATCTTCAAAAGAGGCTTGTGCATAATAAAGCTTATCCTGAAAAAGCTTTTTCAAACGATCAAAAGCCTCCTGTGAGGATAGAAAAGAAAAAAGAGGGTCAGCATAACGACTCTCTACTTCCTTTACCGCAAGCGAGCCATCTGCACCTGAATAACGTCGTTCAAAAAAAGAAAACAACTCCCTAGTTTGTACCTTAGTTCTAATGTCATCCGACGGGAGTAGACTATCAATAGCTTGAATGTGCTTGGCCTTGGCAACATAGGCATTATTCTGAATGTAATAGTTTGCAACAAATTGAAGATGATAAGTACTAAAACCCCCAACATTAGCAATTCTTTGTAGAACCTCGTTAATGAATGCTTTCCGTTCCGCCTTTAGGGATGGATCATCAAGTAGTTCGTAGTGAAATTCAAATCTTTCTTCTAGGCTTAAATGCTTTGGTAGTGAAACCTTGGGAGTTCCCGATAGGTAGGAAATAAAATCCTCTGGACCACGGCTGATTGCAATCAAAGGTCGCATAAGGTACTCAGTAACGAGTAAGGGCTCAACCGCCCAATCAGCGATAATAAGTTTTTTAGCATTAGTTCGAATAGCAAGATCCCATGCTGAATTGGTTCCAAAACCGAGGAGCACATCTGTCTCCTTTCTTAAGATTGGGGATCGGTAGTAGTCAAATTCGTTGGATGCTATAAATTCGTAGCTCTCGTTGGAGTCGGGTAATTCTTTTTTCACAAGAAGACGAGGCTGTTTGTAGAAATGTTCTAGTGTTTTTTGATAACTATAATTTTGCGCTAGCTCTACAATGGACTTTAATGGAGAAGCTTCACCTGTTGATTGACTACAAGGAATGGCCTTACTAACAGTCGGAAGGAACACAACAAAACTGACCGCAGCCCATAGGCAAAAAGTTAAGATAAAATTTCGGAACAAAAAACGAAACACAAACAATTTCCATTCTCCTGTAGGCATGGGAGATTATACTTTTAAATTTCCAATGTTTGCATGCTTTGTCTCAGATTTGCATTATATACAAGTATACTGTTAAAGTTGTCGACAGGCCTGGTTTGATTGTGGCTAAAGTTAGAACTAATAAGACCTTAGCTGATAATTTCTATAACCAAACAAGCTTATTCGAAAGTCTGTGAAAACTTAGATTATGAGATGCCTGCTAGTTAAGGACGTTGCTAATCTATTCAAAGCGATGAAGACTATAAAAGATCGTCTCTCTTAAATTGCCATTGATATTTGTATCTAACAAAATCACAAACCCCAGACACTTAAAGCTTTCAGGCATATAAACCACACACACCACCTAAAGTATTAAAATTACTTACCTTTGTTGATAAACTTAATTCAATTATGGCTCAAGTTAGAACGGTAAAGACCCGATAAAAGTAGGTGCTACAAACTCTATTTACTATACTAGTTTGCTTTTCGTGTTTCAGCTTTGCGTTTGCAAGAGTAGTATCTAGTTCAATTCCCTATCAAATTAAAAACTCTTGGTGGCTTAGCTCAAAAGAAGCTGCTTCTATTTTTAACGGATCAAAAAAATTCAATGTTCAATTTGATAATTCAAAACCAATTGTCATTGCGATATTAGACACAGGTATAGACTTCTCACACCCTTACTTGAAAAACCATGAGTTTAAACCTGAAAATGGAACTGCACATTTTAATTTTTACACAGGTACCAATGAAGCTAGAGATCTGATGGATGTAGCCGGGCACGGAACTCATGTGGCAGGAATCGTTCTTGCTACAATTCAAAAGGCAAACCCCAAAGCAAACGTAAAGTTTATTTCATTAAAAATTTTGCCTGACCCCAAACCAGAAAGATCTTCAATGGCTATTCCTAAAGTGAGTCCAAATGTGATTAGAAATGTTAGTGGAAATATTGGTCTCTATTTGAAAGAAGCTTCGAGATACCTTGTGAAACTAAAAAAAGAAGGTGTTAACGTTTTAGCTTTGAATGCCAGCTATGGCGGATACACTTACGATCAAAATGAAAAGGAAGCCTTAGCCTTCTTATCGAGAAATGATATTTTAGTGGCTGCTGCAGCTGGTAACGATGCCAAGAAGCTTACTAAAATGGAATTTACATTTAAAAATGAACAAGGACAAAATTTAAAATGTATCGCCTATTCCAAAGAGAAACCTTGTCCTGCAAAAATATTTAAAAACTTTTATCCAGCGGCTTACAATGCTGAACTGGATAATATAATCGCTGTTGGTAATGTAAACAGAAATGGACTTTTAGGAAAGTCCTCTAATTTTGGCTCAAGTGTTGATATTTTTGCTCCCGGTGAAGACATTGCCTCTTCGATACCCGGTGGGGAATATGAGCTAAAAACTGGTACATCCATGGCCACTCCTCAGGTCACAGCAAGCTTGGCTTTATTAAAGTCAGCTCACCCCACAAAAACGAATCTTGAAATTAAAAGAATTCTCTTAGATAACTCGATTTTTAATGATTACTACGTTGATAAATCTAGCTCTGCCAGTCGCCTAAACATTCCTTACCTTTTTAAGAAAAGGGCTACTAAGTACTCTGTAAAATCATTAATGAAACTTAAGCCTTCGTCTTTTACTAATGATTCAGCAAAAATCACCAGAGATGTTCCTTGTATGATGTCATCAAGTAATAAAATTCTTTGTGGACCTGAAATCTATAGAACAAAAATATTGGTAAATGGAAAAGAACAAACTATCGCCGAAGTTCTTGGGGCCAAAAACATTGAAAGACAAAAAGCTATGAATCTTGGTTTTTTAAATAAAGGACAGATCATAGAGTCTTCATTAAATATGACGATTAAATCTATCAGTAAGAATGAAAAAATTTTTCAACTAATGCTTAAGCATGGTTTCGCCTTTAGCGAACTCTACCACTCTTTAGGAAAAGAATTTTTAGATAAAAATTATTCTGCTCAGGTGATCGTACCTGTATTAAGCTTTACTGAATTTAAGGAGAACTACCCTCCTGGCACTCGGGTAGATAGAGAGCTTTACGCAAAATACATAAAAGACATTATTAATACACCACCTCAGTTTTTAAACCGATTTAAGTCGGTATACCTTCCTCGCTTAGCCCCAGATTTAAAAGTAGAAATAGGATTAACAAAAATATTTCCTCTGCCATTAACGGAAAATCTAATAAGCTTTATTGCAAAAAACAATTCTCCGGATGCAGATGCTGTATTAAAACGTCTTCCTGACTCATTTGTGAAGAAGACAAAGGATAAAGAACTTATTTTAAGAGTTAAAAATCTAAAAGAAAACACACCGGTTATTGCTCTTACTAAAAAAGATTTGAAATATCTAGATGGCTTCAATCAAGTAGACACTAAGGCAGATGCTCTAGTTAGCGCAGGTTTAAGTGGCGCTGGATACAGACCGGCTAGTAAAGAGTCTTTTGAGGGAATTAAGAAGGCTTTTAAAGCTGCAATCCCAATTGAAAAAGTTGCGGGTATTGAGGTACGGAACTTAGATAGTAGCAAGGAAATCCAACTTCCAAATAAAATTTTGAATCGATTAGAGAGTATGGAAACGGCACTACTAGCTGTGAGCCTGACTAATCAGAAAAACTTAGCGAAGCGTGTGGCGAAGACAGCTTCAATTACGAAAAAGGGTAAAAAACTATTATACCATGCTTTAAAGAAAGATGCTTTGGTGCTAAATAATGAACAAAATATTCAGCTAGATCCTTTAAAAGTAAGTGCAAATATTTTCAGGCCAAGGGCTAAGGCTCGAGAAAGGATTGGGGAAAGAGAGCAGAAGTATTTTAAGATGCTGCTTGATCGTTTTCTAGTAGGGAATCGTTCTCAACTATTAAATACTGTGAAAATGAAAGTTGTCCCCAGAGAAAATAGTGTAATAGATGACCTACCTCTCGCACAGGTAGAAACGCAACAAGAAAAAAAGACTCTACCAAATAGCATTGGGCAGACTAGCGAAGTGGATAAAAAGTTGGATATTTCAAACCAACATTTTTCTTGTGACTTAAATACTTTCGAAAATTTGCTAAACAATGTAAAAACTCATCAAGAAGAAGCTCAACATGCATCCTATTTTTCAGAATCTTTCTGTAATGGCGGAAAAAACTTATCTTTAAATGCATTGCAAAAACATTTACCAACTCTAAAATACTACTCTTATTGTAGTACAATAGAAACGGATAAAAACTTTGAAGACCTATTAGATGATGGATTTCAGCAATCAAGCTGTAGGAAACCAGATGTTACGAAATCTTGTAGAGATCGGCTTCTAGAGCGAACTGTTGAGGTTTGTAATAAAATAACAGGAGAAGAGTTTCAAGTTTGGCAAAGTGAAGGGATCACAGCGGTTTATCCAAGTTTTTTTAAGTACCTATCAAAGTGTCGATCCGCAGCACTAAACCAGCCAAACATTCCAAAGAATTACTTTTCGATGAACTTCGAGAAATCGGAAAAAATCTCTGGAATTTTAAATAGAGTTAAGAGTATAGGTTGCTCAGACAATGTTAGATACCGAAAATTTAGAACAGACTTCAGAAACCTCTCACTAAATGAAACCCTATTCAATGAAGCTTCAAAATACAGAATTAAAGAAATCTCCAGAATTAGAAATAAAGAAAAAATGTGTGAAGAAGCAACTTCATATATAGACTTCTTAGAAGAGCAAGTTAAGTTGACTGTTCGTACAAAAGTAAATATTGATAAAACTGCTCTAGCTATTGAGTTTAAAAAACAAATAAGACCAGAAAAATGGTCAAATTCCTTTATTAAATCATGGCTCCTTTACAACAAAAATATCAATAAAATTGAAGACTTGATTAATAGATGTGAAACAGTACAACCAGGAGGAAACTCCCCAGTGAATGGACAATCAAGGTGAGTCACATACATTCAGATGGATCGTCCACTAATTTGAAAGGGTTACTTTTAGGTGATTCATATTCTTCAAAATATCCCCAAATATTCCTGGCCATATACGTCATGTAATCTTCAGTTAAATCACCTGTTTTAGGGTCAATATGCTCATTAGGGCGCATATCACACCTTCCGAATGTTTTTGATGAATCTTCAAATGACCCTTTTACACAATGCTCTGGATCACACAAATTTGCATAATCCGGCTCAATGGTCCATCCACAACGATATTTTTTCTTTGCCTCAATCCATTTCGCTTGATGATGTTGGTGCCCTAGAACATGGTACATTGCGTGATCAAAAATTCCTTCTTCAACATGATCCGCAAAAGTTTCCTTATTAATTCGAGAATTACCCTTAACGGTTTCATTTAGAATCACTATTGGTGGTGCATACAAAATAGCTGGGTCATTGTCTTTATCTCTAAACAGGTAACCTTTGGCTGAATTACGAATCGTCTGGTCATGAGTTTTATCATCGATTGGTTTACAAAAAACTTTCACCATTGGGGATTCTTCGTATAAGTAGTTTTCACAAACTCGCATTTTTTTACACAATTCTTTTAAATCTTCTTTCTTAGCTCCCCAAGTGTCCAAAGCATCTTTTGCTTTCAGAATCTTTTTTCCTCTTTCTGAGTTGAAGAGCTTTGCATACTCTGCGGACTTATGAATGTGCAAGGCTCTCTCAAATCGAGCCATATGAATATTGCCTTGAAGAGTACTTTCATATTTTTCTCCTTGGACATTACACCACAGATTCCCACGGCCTAAAGCAGCGAACTCGCCATCAAACATATCATTACAAGATTCATGTATTAATATGTCGTATACTTCATTATATATAAATCCTTTTGGCGGAGTTATCTCTTCATCTTCATAGGCAATAATTTCACCAAAGCCGCTCCCAACTTTATTGGCATATTCTTGACTAATCATACAATCAAAACAAGGCTGAGCATCACCTTCAGAAATCGCTTTGTCTGCATTACACCAATTCACCCCTGAAGGTAGATCTTCCCCGAAGTCTTTACACCAAAACATCGAATAATGCATACAATCAGTATAGTCGAGCTGACTACCATAGGTTCCATCCTCATTTTTGGAACCTCCTACTTTTTGGTAATCCACCCCTTTGCTACCACCTTGACAGCAATCTCGCGAAGCTCTAAGACAAGACATGTTTTGATTGGGATCAAAATCACCAAAGGAAGTAAAGTACTTCATATATGTAATGTCTTCTCCTGGCGTAAAACCCTTGAAAGCATTTTTGTAAGGAGATGTTTCTGGGTTTTTAGGGACTTTCCAATTGTTCTTAACTAAATACTCTCGATGCTTTGCTTTTTCACCACTAGAATCTCTGATAAGACCAATCAGATGTTTTCGAAATTTAAAGCTTTTTTCCGAATTAGCATACCAATAATTTTCAATTCGATCAGCACTAAACAGTTTTGAATCGTCAAATCGATCTTTAGATTTTTCCTGAGATTCCTTTGAAGCAATCCCTCTACTCTGCCTCTGACCAATAGCCGCCATCAGTGCCTCATTACGATTTCGGATTGCTTTACCATAGCTTGCAACGAAATAAGATTCTTTGTCGGTGTATTTATTTTTATCTTTTAAATCTGTGTATAAAGTGCATTTTGCAACTTCATCATTTTCTTTCAAAGCCTTACAAATAATTTTCTGTTCAAAAAATTTGTCTCCGTCTGTATTGGCAAACTCTACTAACTTTAAGCCATCTCGATTAAACCTTGCCTTCATATCAACAACACCATCTTCATTAAAGTCACATATTTGAGTTTTTATTCTTCGGGCTTCGCCATAATAAGTCATTTTACAGTTCTGTCGATCTTTAATTTGATTTACGATTTTCCGTTCTGATTTTTTTTTCTTAAGAAATTTTTTAAACCCCTCCATGGCAGGGCTTGTAACTTGTTGATTATTAGGATCCTCTGATGCAAGACCTCTTATTTTTAATGGTGCAATTGATTGGTTCTTAAAGTAGTCGAATCTCCCTTCTTCAAAATCCTTCACAAACTGTGGTCTCTTGTCTATCGCACCAGCAAAGACACTGTTCCCCGAAATGAAGAACAAAGTTATAAAAAAAATGGATCCAATTTTTTTAAACATAATCTATTAAATTATATCTTATTCAGTTCGAGATAGCTTTTTATTACAAATTGATGTCAGGATACAAGGCCGAAGGCCAGATAGTTTTTGCCTTATATAATATGATAGAAGCTAATAAAGTATGACATTAGTTGGGTTAAGTTTTTTGTTGCCCCAAAAGAATCACTAAGAAGATCAAATCTATAATTCTTCGAAAAAAGTAAGTCGATCTCATGCTGCATTTTTGTCATTCCTTTGGGCTTAGGACTAGGATTTAGGAAAAGGCGAATGAGTGTACCAGCCAGCTTTTAAGCAAAACACCCTTCACCCAGCGCCCTTTTTTATAACTTATCTGATTACCCAGATCGTGGGTTTGTCTTCACCTTCTTCGAAAACGTAGCCTTTAAGTAGTAGGCCTCCATTTTGGGTTTTCTCAAAATTCTCCCCTACTGCCTGAGTTTCATCGCCTTGTTTTTTGGTAGGATGACGATAGCTTAGCATTGCAGAACTACCTGTTAGGTCTGAAGCAGTAAGCTCCCCTTTTTTATTTGTAGAAATCAATATCATGTGAGGCTCGTAGGCAGAATCTTTCAAAAATGCTGCACCGGTAAAGTAATAGGTATCAGTATGAGTATCGAAGTGTGAGTCGTTAATCTCTATATTAGAGTAGGCTTCTGGAACTTTGAAACTAAGCGTTTTCCCATTGTTAAAGTTTTTATCTCGAGCTAATTTTTGAGTGTTCTCATCCCACACCAAAGATACAATTTTATGATTAGGGTAATCATTAAAACTTAAAAGGATATTATCGCCAGCACCTCGCCTTACACTGCTTAATTGATGACTAATAAACTCATCAGCATTTTCGATTTCAATGGCGCTGTACTCCTTTAAGCCTTCGAAAAACTCATAGGCTACGATCTGGTCTTGGTATTGTTTTTCGCCTGCGCACTCTGCACTGGTTCTAAAGCTACCGATTGATAAGAACTTTTCTCTATCGTTAAAAACCCTAGCCTGGCTGACCGAAACTTGTTTTCCCGAGCAGTCTTTAAATTTTATGTCTATCTTCCCTCTTTCGCCAAGGCCTGATAAAACTGTTTGGTAACTTCCGTCAAAAGCAGTGTTTCCTATAAGGTTTAGCTGAGGGTGATGGTAAGGTACTAATCTTGATTGGCCATAAATAGCACCTAGATTTGTATCAAACACAGGAGAAACCGATCTTGCACTTACATAGTTTTTTTGAATATTTAGTCGATAAATCATATAGGCACTAGGATGAATCAACTGATAATCATCATCATAATTAGCTTCATATTGCACTAATGCGTAAAGCCTATCGAGCTCGTGATCTTCTGCCCCCCATAGATCTACAATCTGAATGTTTCTAGAAAGGCCCTCAACATCCCTTATGCCAATCAACTTTAAAAGTTTTGGCTGTAAAAGCAGGGAGGGAAGATCCACTTTAGCCACATAAAAACCTGGCTTTTGATTAGAATAAGGGCCACGTTTTCCGATTTGATAAATACTGTCTCCTAAAGTTACCGATTTAATAATTGTGTGACCGCTATCTAATGGAAAAACCAAGGGCATTTTGTGATGTTCTAACCAGTTTTTTGCTACCAAGCTCTTTGCCAATGGCTCAGACTCAGAACAATCAACTTTGCATGGGGTATTGTCTGCCGTAACTGGTAGTGGCCACTCGTTTTTATTCTTACTACACGCAATGAAGCACAAAAAACTTAGACCGATTACAGTAATTTTTTTTAGATCATTAATGGTGGTTTTACTCATTGATTTCCTCCGATTCTATTCAAGGAATTCTTAGAGCAATGTAGGTGCCAGGTAGGAGTTTTTATTTTTATAATAATTTTAGGTATTTAGCTATTGGGATTAGTTGATAACATATCCAAAATATTGGATTTGAACTGTAGTTTTCTATATTTGTGGACTTTATATATTTAGGCTGGTTGGTGACTTTTTTACTAGCCTGAGTTCTACTTAAGGTAACGATGCTCGCTTAATTAATGCTAGCCGATTTAATTTTGATTTTTTAAAGCCACCAATCAAGAAATAGGATTTTGGTACATGAATACTTTAACAGAAACACTCCGTTCCTTTGGTGTCTATCGAGTCTTTTTTTCGAGTGTCATACAATATAACTCGATTTGTTTTCGAGTTATTGGCGGTTTGATGTATCCCAACCTTCTAAAGAGTGTGGCATTTGTAACGGCTTTAGAGTTTTTCTTAAACTCCCTACTTGAGCTACCATTTGGCAAGCTGTCTGACAAATATGGCCGTGCGAGGTTGGCTATTTTGGGTGTTTTTTTGGTAGCACTCGGAAGTTTGTGTTTATATTTTGCGTTCTTAAATCATGAAAATACTCAACTAGCTTATTATTTTTTAACTTTAAATGCGTTGTTTATTGGAGTTGGTAAACCTTTGTATTCAGGCTCTGTTGAGTCCTTTTATCAATCTGTTTTGAATTGCTATAAAAGCTCTACTGAAGACGAAAAAATAATATCGAATAGTCTATCAGCGAGTTCACACTATGGAAGGTTTGTCCCAATTGTTTTTGTCTTACTGGCTTTTACCTCTTTAATTTGTTTTGAAAACTTAGGTGTACTGAGTTTATGTTTTCTTGTTTCATTTACTTTTTTTATTAGTATGTCAATTAAGCTTTGGATTGACTATAGGAAGGCTTCAAAAATTAAGGGTTTTGTAGATGCTAGTGAGTCACTAATCACTGATTTTGAGCCTCGTATTACTGACAAGAAACTATTTTTATACTCGAGTGTCGTTAACTTAATAACGATGTTAATCGCTATGTTGAATTTAGGTTATTACATACTTTCACTAGGGCGACATATTAGCCTAGATTCAATTGAGCAATATTTTTCTTTTGCTGTTTATATGATTGGTATAATGGGACTTGGCTGGGTTTTATCAGCGTCTCTCCTTCCAAAATTAGCAACAAAGCTTTTGAAGCCCGTGCAAAATCAGGTGTTTTTTGGATTACTTCTCTGTACCAACCTAGCGTACTACTTCTTAAAAATACCAAAAGAAATTGAGTTACTATCGGTATACTTGATCGGATACGGTGCGATTTTTCAGCTTAGCTTTTCTGGCTTAATGAACTCTGCCAGAAACATATCTCTTGATGTTTCCAAAAAAGAACATTTTGCGGCAAACTTGAGCCTTCAAAACATTCCATCATTTATTGCCGTTGCATTAGCCTCTTCAATTATTGCTTTTAACTTTAACGGAGCTCTATCACTAGAGTATAACTACTTGGTCATATCTACTTTAGCGGCGATTGGACTCATTTACAGTCTGTTTGTTGGGTGGCAGAATGCGAAGTAAGTTAAGACATCTGATTGAGTTTAAGATCTAGGGCGACACGCGACTTTTTCTTGGCTTGGTACTCTTCTTTCAGAATTGAGCTAGTTCAAAAAAACTGTGCGAGTTAAGAGCTTTCGAATTCCTTCGTGCTTATTATTTTTAATTTCTTAATCTATCCAACTAAGCTTGTGCAGGCGCCTATGATGCATGACCTATTACCGTTGCGATTACGCGGCTGCTAGGAAAAAGTCGCGTGTCGCCTTTTTTCAGTCATGTGGCCTGTCTAGATTTGACTTTATCTCCCCTACTTGTAAGTTCCTCTTATTGGATAGTTATTATTTGGATCTCTAATCCAATTCAATCCTGAAAGTAGTGCGCTTAATTCAGGTCTAACAAAAGGGTTGTTTGATATATCAACAACATGAAGATTAAAATCTTCATTTACAACGAATAGTCCGGGTTCAGCAAAGGGGCGATCTGTTTCTTGTGGAGATCTAGGGTTAGAAATATAAACTCCCAACTCTTGCATTTGCTCTATAGAGAGATCATAACCAACATCAAATGTTAGTCCTAACTTATCCTGAGCTTGGGCCTTAGCCTTTTCTTCAGTATCAGCCGAAACGGCAACAATGTCTACGCCAGTATCTAGGAAAGCCTCTTTCATTTCAGCGATTGCAGCTAAATACTTTGTGCATAGTGGACAATGTTTTCCTCTATAAACGACAACCATCTGCCAAGTTGCTCCATTCTTTGGAACTCCTAAAGTTATCTCTTCTCCATTAAGTGTTTTAACATTTATCTTAGGAAACTTATCTCCCGCTGCTAACTTATTTTTGCTCATTATAATACCTCACTTAAATGTTTTTCTAATCTTTTGAAATCATTTTCAATATCTGCATTTTTCATAACGTCATAACAAACAAAGGTTGGTAATGGTTTCATCCCAAAGAATCTAAAATTCATATGCTGTGGGAAAAATAGATCATCAACACTCTTTCCTTGAAACAGATATTCTTTTTCGTCATTAAATGACTCTTCTGGTGCATTAAAAGTTAAAGACATCATATAGTTCGTGTTTTGTAGTAAACCGCCTGCACCATAGTTTTTCTTGGGAGCTTCTTCAGATCGACCATCATTTTGAGAAAGCTTACCAAACATTCCTGCGGTATAAACTTCATCCATATACTTTTTAAAACTCCAAGGAAAGCCCATCCAATTAACTGGGGACTGAAGAATTACAAGATCTGCCCAGACATGCTTATCAAGCTCTTCTTCAACATCCCAATCATCTTTCATTGTTGTCGTTTTAATTTCATAACCTTTAGAGCTGAGAAAATTTGTGATTTTATCCACAAGAGCTTTATTCAATTCCCCCTTAGCAAACGGGTACTCTTGGTGTGCATTAATAACTAAGGCTTTTTTCATTTTGATCTCCATATTTGATAACAATTCGTATACATGCTAATATAAACCACTGGTATAAAACATCAACCAGTATACTTTTAGTAACCACGAGAGTTTAAATGAAAAAATCGGATAAACGCCCAGAAACAAACAGAAAAAGAAAAAAGACGGTACAAAAATCCTGTGCTGAGCCATGTCCCATAGAAAGGGGAATGCGCCTCATAGGTGGAAAATGGAAAGGTTCAATCTTATGGCACCTCAAAGACGAACCTATTCGATTCAATGAACTATCAAGACTTTTAGGTGGTGCTAGCAAGAAAATATTAAATGAACGGCTCAAAGAGATGGAAGAAAATGGCCTTCTTAAAAGAGTCGTCATTAGTGATAGACCAATTGCCGTCTCTTACGAGTTAACCAGTTTTGGGAAAACCGCTTTAAATATTTTAGATCAATTAAAAAACTGGTGTGAAGACAATAACCTGTAAAATTCCTTAACTGTGAGTTACTAGACGAACACCTCTTTAGCGCTTATTCCCCAATATTTGTAAGTTCCAAAGTTCGTCCCGCTGTGGCTATGGCTAGGGCGACACTCGACTTTTTCAAATCACATGCGTCATGTTGGCTTGGTACTTTTCTTCAGCTATCCAACTAAGCTTGCACAGGCCCCTATGATGCATGACCTATTACCGTTGGGATTACGCGGCTGCTACGAAAAAGTCGCGTGTCGCCTTTAAAAAACTGTACAAAGGTTTTACGTTTTTGGCTTTGAGACTAGAGTATTTACAAACCCGCTAACTTAAGCCCAAGTTGAAGACATATAAGTGTTATAAATATCGATATATATTTATCAATTTAATTTGTTGAGGAATTATGAATTACGTTTTTCTGTCTTTACTTGTTGTTTTGGGTGTTCACTCTTTTTCTTACGCTGACACTTCTGATTTGTGCCCTGGTCAAGAGGGCTACTATTTTACTAACTACAAAATACGAAATCCCACAAAGGGAGGCTTTGTTTCCTATGATGCCACTGTGGATGAGTCGGGTGAAAATGTTTACATCGGAAAAAATGCTGCTGTCTGTGATTTTGCCAGTGTTGAAGGGGAAGTTAAAATTTCAGGAAAAACAGTTCTAAGAGACTACGCAAGCGTAAGTGGAAGAAATATTGAGGTAAGTGGAAATATCGTGCTTGCTGGCAAAGTTAGGGTCAGAAGCAATGCTATAATTAGAGGAAGCGGAAGCCTAGACACTGGTGAATATAAAGACGACTCCTATTTTTTAGAAGAACAACAAAGTAGTGGTGCTCGTATAAAGAATCTTTTCCCCATTAAAACAAAAATGTATCACCGTTCAGGAAATGGAGGGGTTCCAAGCGAGAAATGGAGCACTACAGAAATCACAAAATTTCAAGAAGTGGCTAACTCTCGAAAAAATGGCTGTGTGTTTGATGTAAGTATAGAGACAAAATATATAGATACCTCTTGTGAGAAGGATAAATTCGAACAATTTAGCTTTCGTGTAGATTTTGGAAGAGATATTTCCGATGTTAATCGATTTCACGCTTCGGGTGGTACCAACTTCGTCAAAGTTAATTTTAACGAAGCTACTTTTAATCCTTCTTTTAACTATTTCAAAAGATCTAGCTATGCTCCAAACTGCGAAGCTACAAAGGCGAACTTTAACGAAGCAAAACATAAATTTGTAGATTGGGGAATTACACTGTTTTACAGCACCGATAACACAGAACTACAAAACTTTAAAAGTAAGTTAGTAGAGGCCATTCAAACTTGTAGATAGTAGTTGGGTGCCTGGCACCTTTTGGTTATTGGGCTAGGCCTTGATTGGGGTTGAACGCGTAGGGTGACATGCGACTTCTTTAAATCGTCTGCGTCAAGTAACCTTGGCACTATTCTTTTAGATTTAATTAAAGTTAGTTCAAAACCGGTGCGAGTTGAGCACTTTTGAATTCCTTGGTCGTCATCTATTTTAATTTTTTTATCAATCCAACTAAATTTGCCCCCCTATGATGCATGACCTAACTAAGTTGCAATTACACAGTTGCTAAGGAAAAGTCGCGTGTCGCCTTAATCAAATCAATCAAAATATTTAGAAAACTTAACTATTCACAATAGACACCTAATAGACTTAGCTATTAGGTGTTACATGGAAAACTTAGAGTAAATTTAATACATAGGAATTAGTTTTAGACTAGTATCATCTTGATCACAGTATCGCTTTTTATTTAATTCGATCTCCCCATTGTGAGAAAATAGTATGTATGGAATCAAAATTGTACGTAAAAAATATTTTCCTTTTAGCAAGTTCAATTTTAATGGTGGGTTGTTTTGCGGTGCCTGAAGACGGCCTTTCGATTAGCAAAACGCCTATCACACCGAGTGATCCCAGTGGGTGGGTATTGAGTAGCCCTTCGAAGCTTAACGCTAAGTCAGAAATTAATAAACCTGTTATTGCAGCCTCAGGTCTTACTGGCTTGGATGGATCTAAAATAGAAGTCTATTTGGATTCTGAATGTACTGTCATAAAAGGGAGCGCAAAAATTTCTAATGAAAGTTTTTCCGTTACAGATATCGAAATCCCCGATTCTTTTGAAAACGCTGGAGTAAAAAAGTTTTACGGAAAAATTATTAGCATAGACAATATCAGTTCAAACTGTGTGGACCTTGGGATTAGCTATGAGTTTTTTCCTAAGAGCCAGCTACCTTTATTCGGTCCCGTTTCAGTTGCGTTAAATTCATCGAGTACGAATGCCTATGTAGTAGACGAAGATACTGGCTCGCTTTATGAAATTGACGTATCAACCGGTAAACGTACAGTTTTATCAAGTGCCTCTGTTGGTACCGGGCCGAGCCTAGCTGAACCAATAGGACTAAGCTTAAACAATGATGAAACAAAAGCATTTGTCTTAGACGACGATGCATCGGCACTTTATGAAATAGATCTAGCTACAGGAAACCGTAGGGTTGTTTCGGATGACTCCACAGGAACCGGAAGCGGATTTTCTGGCCCAAAAGCAGTTCGTCTAAACTCTAGTGAAACGAAAGCCTACGTAATCGATAGTTCTGCTAACGCTCTTATTGAAGTGGATCTAGCTACAGGAAACCGTAGCATCGTATCGAACTCATCAAACGGTACAGGTTCGGTTTTTAATGATGGAAGGAGTTTAGCTTTTAATTCCACGGAAACCAAAGCCTATGTGGCCGACCGATTTTCAGATGCGCTTTTTGAAATCGATATGGCAACAGGAAACCGTATTATTATTTCTAACTCTTCAACAGGTACTGGCTCTAACTTTTCAGACCCTCGTGGAGCGGTTTTGAATTCAGAAGATACCATAGCATATGTTTTGGACGTGGGAGCAGACGCCATTTTTGAAGTGGATTTAAGTAACGGTAACCGTACTATCTTGTCTAATTCCTCGTTTGGGAGTGGAGAGAACTTCTCGAACCTAAAGGACATAGCCATTAACTCAACAGGCAGCCAAGTCTATTTAGTAGATGATGATCTTGATGTGCTTTTCACTGTGGACTTAAGTAACGGAGACAGGTCGATAGCTTCAGAATCGAGTGTTGGGACAGGAACAAGCTTCTCTGATCCAGTGAATCTTGTTTTAAATGCAGCAGGTACGAAGGCATATATGTTAGATGACAATAACTTTGCGGAATCCTACCTTGTGGAAATTGATCTGACGACGGGAGACCGCAGCCTTGTTTCAAGCTCTGCCCGAGGGACTGGAACGAGTTTTTCGAGAGCAACCGGCCTTGCATTAAACCCGAGCGAAACTACTGCTTATGTTGCTGACTATAACCAGGATGCAATAATTGAAGTCGACCTCGCGACGGGGAATCGTACTCCCTTTTCCAATTCATCCAATGGTTCGGGACCTAATCTTACGTTACCTACCAAAATAATTCTTAACAATGCAGGCTCTAAGGCCTACGTACTGGATGGTCAATTTTCTACATCTGCTGTATTTGAAATAGATATGGCTACTGGCAATAGAACCTTAGTTGCAAGCTCCTCCAGAGGAACTGGAACCGACTTAGCAGGACCAAAAGGTATTGCTTTAAATACGGCCGAAACTAAAGCCTATGTCATCGATAATAGCTTTAGTGCAGACAGGCTTTTTGAGGTGGATTTAACCACGGGCAATCGAATCATTTTATCTGACAGTTCTACTGGAACGGGTACAAACTTTAGCCTACCACTTGCCTTAGCCTATAATCCAAGTGACGAAGACATTTATGTTGCTGACAGCGGGCTAAGTCAATTAGGAGTTTTTAAGGTGAACCTATCTTCTGGAAATCGCAGTTTTGTATCAAGCTCCACTATCGGCGCTGGCCCAGGATTCATCTACCCAAATGCAATTGTCCTTAATTCTGATTCGACAAAAGCATATGTCTTAGATAAAGAAGCCGCTGCGCTTTTTGAAGTCGATATGCAAACTGGGGACCGGAAAATATTGTCGAGATCACGCTAAGGGCGACAGTTGGGTGCCTGGCACCTTTTGGTTAATCATCATTTTTTGAATCTTTCTAACGAAATATGGTTAGCGAAAACTACCTATCGTCGAACTATTTTTTCTCTGACGCAATCTCATCCAGAATATCGAACACCTGAGAGCTGGCCTGTTCCATCTCAAATATTGCCTTGGCAATTACTTCACTGGAAGAGGTGGTCGGGGATTCAAGCTCGCCAAATATTTCGCGTGTAGCCGAGTGAACCGACTCGTGTGGGTTAATCAATTTTGGATAGCTTTTTAGGCTCGAAAAGTGTTGGTATCCTGCACCTTCTTCATACCATTTTCCAAGCCTACAATTCTTATGATCTACAAATGGAAAACTTGGCTTTTTCTCAAGAACAGAAATATAAGTATTTATTTTCCATATAATATGATCAAGCTTTGCTAGACTCATAAATATCTGGTCATTAATACGATTACTATTTTTCAAAATTCCAATATTTTGAATGGTTACGTTATCGATCTGGCTACTTATCTGAGTCACGGCTTCATCGAATTTTTGCATATTTTGATTTACGGTAATTACCGTTTCCTGAATGTGAGTGGCCGAATGGGAGAATTCGTTGGAGTCTTTTTTTATTGTTTCCAACAAGCCCTTAGTTCTCGATGAAAGCTGTTGAACCTCTTCAGCCACAACAGCAAACCCACTTCCATGTGCCCCAGCTCTTGCCGCCTCGATAGACGCATTAAAAGAAAGAAGATCCGTCTTAAGAGCAATTTCCTCTATACCAGAAACTGCCTCTAAGATTGCTTGGGCTTTGTCCTGCATATTTAAAACCCTAGTGCCAGCCTCTTGCATTTGCACTTTTATATTTCGAGATTCGCTTGCAATATGACTTGAACTTTCATTGATTTGCTCTAGGTCCGTTGAAATATTACTAACACTTTCAATACTCGCATTGGAATTGTTAAGTGAACCGGCTAAGTCCGCCTGAATTATGCTTAAATGTTGTTTTAAGGAGTAGTTTTCTTTTTCTAATAGCGATTTCTCAATACCTAGAGTGTGGATCTTATTCTCTAACTCATTAATGCGCTGCAAGTTTTCATTGTTAACAATTTCGCTTTCTCGTAAATTTGTCTTCTTAAGTAGCTTCAACATAGATCCAGATTATCAAGATCGACTTACTAAAAAGAACAAAAACTAAGGTCGGGTACTATATTTCAGACTTTGGCATGGGTAAAAATGCTACATTGACCATAAATACCTTTATTCATATTCAAGGCGACAGGCGCCTTTTGTTTGCAAGTTCACGTAATGGTAGCTAAGGATTTCGGTTAGTTTGTTTATTGCGATTATTAACTACTAGAATACTTTATATCAGCATCAACAACCTGATGGTAATACTCAAGTAAGCTACCTTTCCAACCGATCAGATCGTATGCAGAACGTTTATAGTAAGCTCATTTTGAAACACTTGTTAGGCTCAGTAATTGTTGTTTTAGCGACAGGGTGCTTTGGAGTTGTCGGCCCCAAAAATGAGGATTCCAGCTCAATTTCATATAGCATCGAACTTCACGAAGAACAGGAAAAAACAACATCAAAACTCCCCATTCGGTTTTATCTCACGTTTGACAAAGCAGTTAAATGGAAAAAATTTAACACTAAGAGTGTGACCGCAAAGGGTTCGGCTAATGTAAATGGGATTAGCATAAGCACTTTAAAAAGAAATAAAAAATACCTTGTTGAAGTCTATGATGTCCGTAGCTTTGGCAGTGTACGTATTGCATTGGACTTCCAAAATACTGAGGTATTCAATGGAGAGTTACAGGTTCAATCCTTAGACAGTGAAGTTGAATATATTAGTTCTAGTTCAAACTATAAGCTTGTAAATGTTTTTAATCCCATTGATGCCGCGGGAAGTATGACCCCCTTGGGCGACTATGATGGCCGTTTTTACTACATTTCAGAAGACAGCATCTACTCCGTAGATTCCAACTACGGCAGTAGAATGACTCATTCGGCGAATACTTTTACTCCGTATTGGACACAAAAGATAGGGAGCAAATTGGTAGGTCTCTACGCTGATGGTAGTATTGCTAGATTAACCGCCTATGATTTTACTTCGAAAAAATTTATAAATTTAATGGGAAGTAATCCAAGTAACAAACAAATCTATTATAAATCAGATTGCACACTCACTACATGTAATTTCAGTCTTGATTACTCAAATAAAGTTGATGATTTCAAACCCTTTTTATTATTTAAAAACAAAATTATTTTTGGCATGGATGACGGTATAGATAGCTCAATTTATTTTAGTGAGATTACCTCTGGAGAACCAAGTAAAATATCTACTATAACCAGTACTTCTAATTTGGACATCAAATGGCTTGGCGCAGGAGATACCTACGCCTACTTTGCTCAATTTGATGGTACCACTAACTGTGAATTTTATTACACTGACGGAACCAATTTAGGCACTGGTAAGATTACCGGAGGACATCAATTGAATTGTTCTCAAGTAAAGCTAAATGAAACCTTTGTTTTTGGAGACCACTTATTCTTCCGGAATAATTCTGGAGATTATTATAAAGTTGTCGGTGCTCAGTCCCCTACCTCCGTTGCTAACATCGGAAGATGGCGTTACAAAGGGGATAGTTATGTATGGTTCCGTTCTCACAAGGTAGATAGAAATGGGAACGTAATTTCCATCTCCCCTATCATCTCCAGTTCATCTAGATATGGTGAGCTCGAAGGTGAGCTGTATTTCACTTCTGGATCCTACCCACGCAAATTTTATAAAATTGAAGACGGTACCGGTAGCCATATACAACTATCCGATGCGACAAGCTCAATAAGGGGTGTATGGAAGAATAAGATCATTTTAACTACCTCAACGCCTGCTCACGGTGTTGAAGTTTATTCTTATGACCCTGTAGAGGGGCTTCGAGTAATGGTAGATTTAACCCCTGGCCCAGGAGATACCACCGGCAGCATTTCCTTGGTTGCTCAAACTGAAGAGGAAGTTTTTATACTTAACGAGACTAAACTTTACTCGACAAAGGGAGACTATACAACGGCACAACTTTTAGCAGAGATGCCTTACTACGGAAATAGCTGGAGTAATTACGTTATGCCAGATAACTCCATTTTTGCTGCCCATTCAGATGAAGATCACAATAAAGATTTATTTTTTGTCGATTCAGGTAACATCAAAAAAGTTGCTGACTTGAATACGACTAGAACAGGACTAAATATAAAAATTGAAGATGCTAAAAATGGCGTATTTTTATTCGATGTTACGGATCAAAGCGGTTCAAATTTAAACTGGGTTTCAAAAGGAAGTAATGATGACACCAAACCTTATACCGGTTCAATTGGCACTCGCTACAAAGGTAAAATGTTTATCGAAAAACTAAACGAATCGACAGGCTTTTGGGAGCTCATTAAATCCAACTATGTGGTTGAATACGATTCTGTTATAAGTACCAATATGGGGATCAATAACCCCACAGTCTACATCAATCCATTCGATGAAGACTATTTGGTTTTCCAAACATATTCTGATAGCACCACTCGACATATAAAATGCTTCAACACCAAGACCGAAACGATTAGCAATCTCATAGACTTCTCTAATTTATACATAGGAGAAGTTACGTATTTTAAGAACAACCAACTGCTCATTACAGCAGGACCAAACTCTTCAAATTACCACCTATACCATGCAAATTGTGACACAAGTGTGATAACGCAAGTAACAAGTACGACCTACAATATTATAGTCTCTTTCTTAGAAGGATCTGATATTTACTTCTCTGATCGGAGTTCGAGAATCTATAAAGCTTCTATTAGTACTAACAGTGAGTCACTTTGGCTGGATGCTGCCAATGCACCTTTCAATATGACTTTCGATGACGTTGCTAATTTTAGTATTGCTGACGGAAGCCCTAATCTTTTCTTTACGGGCTATGGCTCTAACTTTTTACCTTACTATGCAAATTTAAGCGATAAATCTGGTGGAATATTAACCAACGATATTGAAACTGGAACTGATCGAGACTTGTATAGTTTTATGCGCTATGACCCTGTTGATAAAATACTTGGAAAAATATTATTACGTAGTGACAGTAGAGACTATTGGCTTACAGATGGTACAACGGCAGGTACTTGGAAGCTTTTAAATGTAACCAATTATGACCCCCTCGATGAGTTCAGCCTGGTACAGAATAATGAGCTTTTTGTTTTCCCTCTTTACGCAAGAGCTTTTAGTACTGATGGGACACCAGGGAGTAAGACCGAGTATGCTTCTCCCACTAGTTATGCAGTAAGTCTGATAAAGGCCGAAGATTCATCGGTAGCTTATATTCGTTTCTTAGATCCAAGTGATAACAGTTACTCTCTTTACAAACTAGAAAACGCCGTGTTGACATTGGTAGTAGATGATTTAGACTTTTTCCCCCTCTACTTTGACCCTCACGACAAAAAACTCTACGGGAGAGTAAGCACGTCAGAACATGGTAGCGAATTATGGATTACTGACGGAAGCGCAGGTGGAACAAAGCTCTTTGCTGACTTGGAACCAGGAGAAGAAAGTTCATCTCCAGTGGACGTTATCCGCTCAGGAAGCAAATTAATGGTTGTAACTCACAGTCGCAATAAACTTTGGTATATTGATCTTTAAAAGGGCTAAAAAGGGCGACAGGCGACTTTTTCGTATCGCCTGCGTCATGAAGAAAGGGTGATAGTTTTTAAAAGTTGTCACCTATGAAATACTATTTCACTGTATTAATAGTTATATCAAATTAGGTACATACATACTTCGTATAACAAATAATCTCCCCTCACATTACTCCCTAGGCACAGGCCTAAAATGTCGAGGAGATACACCAGCCAATTACGCATGCGCTAGGAAAAAGTCGCCTGTCGCCTTTTATATTTATAGTCGCCTTTTATAAAAATTCTAGTTTTGGGGTCTATCGTTTAAGTTAAGGTAGTTGAGTTTTACCCCGTGTAACAAGGTAGACATAACAACGATGCTATACTTATCCGTATTTGATTCGTACTCATAAGAATAAGAGCAAGAACCATTGTTACTATCACTTCTTAACCATTGCTTATCTAAGCCCTTATTCTTCAAAAAATTATCTACCTGTTCTAGTGAAAACTCTTTCGTTAGCCCACATTCAGAAAATACAACTTCCATGAATATTGGGTAACCTGGAAATACCATTAGAGCAATAACACACGCAGATAAAAATAATTTGAAAAACCTATTCAAGAACTCCCCCATTGTAGAAACTAACTTCTAACTGTATCCATTGATACCACCTTGCCTAGGGTATAACAAGTATCATGGAAGTCTAAACAATCCGTAGCACCTTTAATGTCTACACCAGCTTTTCTAACGTAGATCATCATGGTCTTCATGTCTTTCCAGCCTCCCATTTTCATGACCTTGATAGGCTCTACTCCCTTGCTTAAGAGTATTGTTGCCCAGCTTGCTCGTAGATCGTGAAATCTTACGGGCTCAAGGCCTATGCCTATTAAGAACATTCTAAGCTCACGTGCTTGTTCACCCTTCTCCCATTTCTTAAGGCGAGGTAACACAAAAGCACTGTCCTTGTTTTGCAAAACCAAAAGGTGCCAGGCACTTAACTATCGCGCCATTTATCTCAATATTTTAAGAGCTTGTTCTGCTGTGTCGGCGATTTGCCAGTATCGTAAATGGGATTCTTTCATTGCCCCCATCTCTTCTATGAATAATTCACGTAGATGTACTTCTAGTTTTCGCCATCGTTTACCCAATAAAATAATGGGTTTATCTGGAGTTTTTTTCCCTTTTGAATATATCTCTGATGCGAAGTGGAATAATTCATCTAATGTTCCTAAACCACCCTCAGCAACAATAATTGCCTTTGAATAGTGCTGAAACATATGCTTACGGGTTGATAAGTCGGAAACCTTTAAATAATGGGTCATGTAAGTACTAGGGTGCGGTTTCCATTCACTTACTAAATCTAAACCAATAGAGGGGCGATACATTAAAAAAGCCGCTTTGTTTGCAGCATCCATAATACCTGGCCCCCCACCCGTGATTATGGCAACCTTCTCTTCAGCCAGAATACTTACTAACTTAAATACCTCTTGGTAAGCCTTTGTGTTTGCTCCTAACGAAGAACTCCCTACGACAGCTACCACTTTGTGAGTTTTTGATATCTCTTCAAGTTTGGTGGCGACCATATCAGTCTCTGTGACTACCCGGACGGCTTTTTCATATAATTCAAGAGAACTTTTACTTAAAGAGGAAAGGGTTTTCGTACAGAGTTTCTGTGAGTTTTGAGCTTTCGACCCCGCTTCTACCTGGAAGGCAAAAAGTAGTATTGTAACCAAACTTAGTATATTCATGAGGTTTACTTATCATAAAACCAAGATACCGATGAACAGTTTACCTTTTAAGTAGGCCTAAGTTGCAAACTTTATAGTGGCCTAGCCCCTCGCCCCTCGCCCCTTGGGCTAGGGCGACATGCGACTTTTTTTAAAATCGCCTGCGTCATTTCATCTTGGTACTATTCTTTCAGATTTGAGCTAGTTCAAAAGTTGTGCGAGTTAAGCACTTTTGAATTCCTTGGTCTTGATCTATTTTAATTTCTTCATCAATCCAACTAAATTTTCAAAGCCCCTATCGTGCATGACCTATTAAAGTAGCGTGTCGCCTTGATCGTCTAAGCCGATTCCTTATCATCCTCTCTTTTAGTTTCACACCAATCAAAGAAGCTTTTTAAATGAGTGGCATTTTTTTGTTTTCTAGTTTGGTTAATCAGTTTATTTGAAGCCAGACAGTAAAAGCGGCTTTTGGCCCGAGTTACTGACACATTTAATCTTCTGCCATCTCCTATAAAGCCCTTATCGCCTTTGAGGGTAGAATCTCTGTCGGCCCCTAAGGATAATAGAATGGTCTCTTTTTCTTGGCCTTGGAATCGTTCAACCGTATCAACCAAAATACTCTGAGCCACCATTACTCCAAACTTGTCTTGGAGCTTTGCACATACGGCACCTGCATGAGTTCGATGGGGGGTTACAATTCCTATTTCAGTTAGCGGTAAGCCACCTCTATTATGAATAGCCTCAACGAGATCAGCGACCATGCTCGCCTCATAAGGACTTGCGTTATTTATAGTTGCCCCATTATGCGCATGGAAATGTACAATACTTGCACTTGAAAACTTACCCTCCTGGTTGAAGCCAGCTAGAATATCCCTCTCATTATTGCTAGTGTGTGGGTGGAGTTTACCTTGATAGAACCTATTTGATGACCAAGACTGAACTACTTTATTCATGCGATATTGCGTTTCTAGCATGGGATAATTTTGTTTTTCAATTTCATATGAAAAAATATCTACTGAAGGTAGGTTATGTTTTTCAATATTTACCACTGGAGGAAGCTGTTTATGATCACCAAATTGAATCACCCTTGAACAAATACCGTCTAAAAAACTTTGAAAATAAATGGGAACCTGGCTTGCCTCATCGATAATCAACACATCTATATCAGGTTTTGTATCAGATAATGCATACGAGTGTAGAGTAGCCCCTAAAACCTTAAAAGTTGTATCACCCGCAAACTCCCCTTTTGCCGAAAGAGCTTTAAAACTCCCACCTAACAAACGATCGGAATCACTCTCGTCATACAATTCAAACTTAATTCGATTTACATCACCAGCAACCCTAGCAACCTCATCAACACTAACTCCTGACCTGATCAACTTTGATAGCACGTTATCAACGGCTGAATGAGTAAGGGAAGCCACTCCAACTTTTAAACCACTATCAATAAGTATTTTTATTAGGCTAACAATCAGATGGGTTTTACCTGTGCCGGGAGGCCCCTGAACTAAGCCATTTAGATCATTTTCAACTAAGAAAGATACAGCTTCTTTTTGAACCGTGTTTAAACCCCTTGTATGTTTACTCATACCTTGTTTGATTGATTTAAGACTTATTTTTTTATGGCTAGCTTTTAAACCTGAGTCATCGATTGCTAGTAGTTTTTTTCGAAGGTTCCAATGAATTCCGGCACTGTTTGCTGGTAATAAAAAGAGCTCTGCCTCAGCCCCAAACATCTTTAAAGTATTTGGCAAAAATACTTCAACAAGCCCAGGCGCAGGAAAACCCACAAACTTGATGTGGCTTGAAGTAGCTATTTTTAGCTTTTTTGTTTTTGGATCAATAACTGCAACATTAACCGTTTCGCCGGCTCGGTACCGACAAAAATAGGTATCTCTAACCTGAAACAAAACCCCAGCGTCTTCATTTGAGACAGCACGTAAAGGCCCTAAAACATCTCCCTCAAGAAGCAGCTCCTCAGGGCTCTTCTCTAAAAACCTGCCATGACTAGCCTTTTCTGCATTAGCCACCCGGGCTAAGAAACTAGCCAAGTTATTTGCATCAATATCACGATGTTTCGCCAATAAATACTCCGATTAGTTTTGTTTACCTATCGGTAGGTATTGGAAAAGGTTGAGGAGGTATTGTGAGTTGGGGGGGGGAATGGTGGGGCGGAGGGAATCGAATACTATAGCTAAACATATGTTTTTACTTATGTATTTTTAGAAAAACCGTATTAATACCCCCATTTATACCCCTTTCTTTATCTGGTCTTTTAAATATTACCGGCTGTAGATTTCTTATAATAATAACACCAAAAAGTGTAAAATTGAGGCAAAATGCCAATTATTGTAAAGTATAAAAAAACAAATTACGCTACAAAAAGCTAGAATTTTAGTATTTTTATTACATTTGTAAAGTATTATTTAACTTTTTGCTTTACCAACCGATATAATAGGTATAGAGGATATGCTATGGACCTAGAGTTTTTAAGAACCAAAATATCTGAAAAGTTTGAATCAATGGAAAAATTCGCCGATTCAATTTCTGTTAATCGGGTTACGGTTTCCAATTGGCTTAGAAAAAAACATGAACCAGAGAGTAATCGACTCTTTGATATAGTAGATGCATTAGAGTTAACTCCAACTGAAGTAGATATTTTGATGGGTGAACCACCAATTTCAGTTGTTTTTAGAAAAATAGGGAGAACCCCTTCCGAAAAATCCGTCAGATCTTCCAGCGAGGAAATCGCTGATACATTTTTCAAGATTAACAATTCTAAGCACCCCGTTAGAAATAATATATACCCAATTACGGTGCGCGGAGTAGCAGACCCTATTAGAATAGCGAACCATATCAGAAATTTTCTAGGCCTAAAAAATAATGAGCCAGTTATTTTAAATGAGGTTCTAGTAGAACTAAAAAGAAACAATATTGCTGTTTATTTCATTCCGTTTAAAAAATTAGATATTTCTCTACCCGACAATTCCTCTAGCCATCGAGAAGTAGCTTTCTCTGCTTTTAAAGGTGACAAAAAACTCATTTTTCTAGATACAGAAAGAACTAGAGATGGCATCACCTTCGATATTTGTCATGAACTTGCACACATCCTTCTTGACCATCGCGAAACAACGGATGACGAAGAGAAACTTTGCAATTTAGTAGCACAAGAACTCGTGATGCCCAAAGACTTGATAAATAATAATGATGAATTTACTCCCTTTTTAAATGCAAAAACACCATGGAGTAAAATGGTCAACAGGTTCAATCATTTTATCGCGGAATATGACTGGAGCCCAAAAGGATTAGCTCTTGCATTAGCAAATCAAGGCCTGATTAAACGAGGAAGTCATCAGTTTAAAAAACTAATGAAACTAGATTCATTATGGAGAAGTAAGCAAAAAACTATTGATCAAATATATTTTTCGAATCTTGTAAATTTAGATTTTGATACCCTGGTGAAGTTTTTTTCTAAAACTATTTATTATGATAGAGATATATTTAAACCTTTTTTAGAATTGAAAGAAGCTGCCCTTGAAGGTCGATTGTCTAACCGAAGACTTGCAACATTATTAAATATCGACTCAGGTGACGCTGAAGAGCTTATACGTTCTTGGGAAGAAGATATCAGTACCGAGGGCCCTGAAGTTGAACAAGAACAACAATCATAATAACAAAGAATGTAAGTTAATAATTTGTGATACTAATGTAGTTGTATTGATGTACTTGTTTAAAAAATCAGTTATGTTTGATACTTCTTATAAATTTGGAAAAGTTAAGGTGCATCCCTGCGTTATAGACCAATTACAAAATTGGGTAGATAGAAAAGCCAAAAAATTCCAAAAATTCGGGGGAGAGCTTATAAACGATATAATAGCAAAAGTATCCTTGTACACTTCAGACATAAAAGAGCCAACCTATGCGCAACGCGAGCGGAGTATTAAAATACTCCAAATTATTGAGGGGAATCTTGATAATAGTGAGATGAGCATGGCTACTGATAAAGTTGATCAAAACTTACTAGTTCTTGCATATGTCAACCAAGCCTATTTGGCCACTCAAGAAAAAACCATGAAAAGCATCGGAAGTAAATCCTTACCTAAAGGTAGAGTTGTTAGATTCGAACACCTAGCTTTGGACCTAATTGAACAAAGAAAATTAACATATCAAGACATTCAAACAGGTATGCATAGTCTAAACCATTACAATGAGATACTAGACTCGACCTTAAAAGCAAAGATATGGGAATCTGCAAGAGCATTGTGCCAAGAGGACTCTGATCAAATATAAATTAAATTTGTAAGAACGTCCTTCTTGACTCATTTAATTAATAATGAATTACCTATAACTTTCCTGAAAGCTGCTTCAGTCTTTCATTTAAATCAAAATCTGACATATTTTCGAACTCATCATTATCTCTTTCCTTATCTTCGTTAACAGGTTTGTCCGCCCACCCACACAAATTTTTAAGACAAAATATCAACATAGTATTATCACCACTTGAAGCTTTCTGAATTGCCCGCCTGACTAAGTCATAGCGGGTAAAAACCATATTTTGTTCGCGAAACTCCGCAAAAGTCTGCCCGGTAGCTTCTTTTATTCTTCTCTCAATGGTGTCCTCAGAGCATTTGAAAAATGCAGCGCAATCCTTCAGAGTCGGTTTTAATCTACAAAGCGCCGATAGTTCTTCAATGTCTATTACAATAAGATTTGCCATTATTAACTCCCCTTCTCCGAAAATATTTCTATCAACTTATTCAGCCGATCTTTCGGCACTTCCTTATCTCGCTTTAATTTTATTAACTCTTTTAAAAGTTGATTTCGTCGCCCCCTTGGGATTTCGCCAGCCGAAGTAATTAATGATGAAAAACCAAGATTAGAAAAATTAGTAAGTATAACCTTGAGAAACTCCCTATCCTGCCAACTCATTACTATTTCCCCCTGATTTATTTTCTTTATGTCGTATGTCGTACCAAATTTCTTTCGTAGTCCCATTCTGATTAACTTTGTTCTTCTCTAATAACTTATGTTCTTCTAATAACGATAATGCCCCTTCTATTATTATTTTTGATTTATTCCTATTAAAGAGATCCCTTATTTCGGTCCTAGAAACCCCCTCTTCACTTTCCCTTGCAAAGCTAAGAATTTTGTCGGCAACCTCATCCCCCGTAGATTCCCCAAATATGAATCGTGCTGAATTTTCACAATACTTCCAAAACTCAAATGCTGCTTCGAGATGTGTACGTGATATTATATTTTTTCCGTCTAATACTGCGTACAAACAAGCTATCCTCATTACCTGAGCCTCTGCTCTACCTGTTACTGCCCCAAAGGTGCCTAAATGCCCTATTGATAAATTAGAGTAGATTGAGCGCCAAAGATCTGTTGCATCTTTACCCCTTTTAATTAGACCAATGTCTTTTCCTTCTAATACTTTTCTTTTTATAAAGTCTGAATAGAAATCAAATTGAGCCTGATCTAAATTGCCGCCTTCCGGAAGTAGTTTGCTGCGCTTTACACAAACCCACAGAAATCTATTTCCAAAGCCATTCCCCGCTTCATTATCCTTTAGATATTTATTCAGCTCTCTTTTGGTAACATGACCAATAATGGATATATGGGGCTCAGTCGCCTTTACGGGATTATTCTTTGTCATTATATTTAGATCTTTCCCATCCCAGGCATTTCGCAAAATCGCAGATAGTGTATTTCCTTCGCGGCTAAGAACTTTTAAAATGGATGCAAACTCGGATTCTTCACTAAGTAAACGCTTATCGAGAATTTGCTCCCCGCCATCTTCAGACTCTGGGTCTTTTAGGGCCCATATAAGCCCCTCCCCGCTGCATAGGCCTGACTTTAAACTATTCTGAACCCAATCCCTATCTATGGCCTTTGCAAGCTTAAGAGCATAGCCCCAGGAAGTGCCCTTTCTCCCTTTCGAAGATTGGCCAACCATAGTCGCAAATAAGTTCAAACCATGCCTGTCTGCCTCTGCTTTAAAATGTGGGTTACGACCTACGACATTACCGACAACCACCATCATTTGAGATAAAAGAGCGATAGGGTCTGCTTCTGTATGTGGTTCTATTGCATTAACCAATTCACCGAGAGGCCCATAAAAAGCCTCTTTAGACATTGCATTTGGCCAATCAGATTTAGTATCATTAAAACTAGGAATGACTTTGGAGGTACTGCTTCTCATTAGCTTGCCTCCTTTATTTTTCTTTCTAACAACTTCCACCGATCAGCAAATAGGGCTAGTAATTTAGCCCCCGAGTTTCTAACATCAGTAGAATAACTATCCATACCATCTGATGTTTCACTCTCAAATTTAGCGATTTCCTCTAATAATTTCTTAGTAGTTATCCTCAAAGAAATTGCTTCTTGTTGTTTAGCTTTGTAGTCAAAGATTTTGTCATAAGAGGAATTAAACATCGTCACCCCCTTGTTCCAATTCGGATTGCTCAATTCTTTCATTGATCCAATCCGCAATAGCCTTTTCACTCCAACCAACAGATCTTGCCCCAAGCTTGATCGGCTTTGGAAAGTTTCCTTCTTTAATTTTTTCGTAAATGCTTGATTGAGGTAGCCCTGTTATTTCAGCTACTACTGGTAAACGTAAAATTCTATTCATCTCTAGACTCCTTGATTAGGTTTCAGACCACACCATAGAAGCTAAGGCAGACTTTTAATTTGGTTCATTTAATTAATAGTCAGGTTTATAGTCCTTTCTTTAGGGGCGGTGTGTAACCTCTCAATACTTCTTCATCTGTCATATCCCAGATTCCTGCCCTTATGACTTGCTCGGCTAAAATGCTCGAATAGGTTTTATTTGATGAAATCAAAGGCTTCACTCTTTTTTGATAGGTGTTCTTTATCGAATATTTAGTTGCTTTAGCTTTTTTCCATATAGGCTTTTTTGCTAAATTGTCATACATTGACTGGAAGCTATGATCTGGATTTTTCATAAAATAGTCAAAAGAGTCCATCCAAAGACGAGCTATCATTAAATCCGTCCACCCTGTTTTTCTCCCTGCCATTTTTTCGTTATGGACATACAATTGTAAATCAGGATGAAACTCCAAAAATACCTCTTCAACAAGTGGTGTAATATCTTTCTTTTTGAAGCCGAGCCTCTTGGCTTCCTCCTCGATAATCTTGTTTGCCTTGCATTCTATCTCATCAACATTATTAAACATATTACCTGCCAATCTAGCAGGGCTCTGCCTGTGATTGAGAGTAAGTTTCAGCCCTCTCTTTTTCTTACTCACCTACTTTCTCCCTTTTAAACTGAACTAATACATTATTTTTTTTAATTTCATCAAGATAGTCAGACCACTTTTGCATCATATCCCGCCTCTGCTCCAAGTGAGCCGTTCTGTTGTAAGCCCTCCCATTTGGATCACGTACTGCATGAGCTAATTGGTGTTCAATTAAATGTGGAGGAAACTCTAATACTTCATCTAGAATAGTTCGAGCCATAGCCCTAAAACCATGACCGCTCATTTCTTCTTTCGCATATCCCATACGCCTAAGAGCTGCTAAAATTGTATTTTCTGACATAGGGCGCTGCTTGCTTCGCAAACTTGGGAACACATAAAGGCCGTTCCCCGTAATAGGGCGTATTTCTTTAAGTATACCTAGCGCCTGCTCTGACAATGGTACAATATGTTCTGTTTCAGTCTTTGAAACTAAGTAGCGCCATTCTCTAGTGGAAAAATCTATATCTTCCCACTTTGCTGTTCGAAGCTCCCCTGGCCTTACGAAAACCAATGGCGCAAACTGTAGTGCTGATTTAATAATAAAAGTTCCCTGAAACGCATCGATCGCTCTCAATAACTCCCCAACTGCATGAGGCTCAGTAATGGCAGCGAAGTGACTACCCTTTGACGGAGCCAATGCACCTCTTAAATCAGGCGTAGGATCTCTTTGAAGCTTTCCTGTTGCAACGCCATAACGGAAAATCTGACTACAATTTTGAAGGGCTCTATGAGCAGATTCTATTGCACCCCTATTTTCAATTCTCTGAACACAATGAAGTACGTCTTGCGGGCTTAAACTTGCTATTGGCTTTGCGCCGAGCCACGGGAAAATATCTTTTTCAAGTCTTCTGAGGATTCTATTAGAATGGCTATCAACCCAAGTTGAGCTGAACTTTGAATGCCATTCCCTACCAACAGATTCAAACGTATTTAAAGCTTCGTCAAACAGACCATTCTTTTCAGCCTTCCTATGTTCGCTAGGATCAACACCATCAGCTAAAAGGACTCTAAATTCATCCCTTCTAGAGCGAGCCTTCTTGAGGGATACCTCTGGGTATAAACCTAAAGACAAAAGCTTCTCCTTTTTCATAAACCTGTACTTGAATCGCCATCTCTTGGCACCTTTGGGAGTGATTTCGAGATATAAGCCCTTAGAATCAAAGCTCTTATAAGTCTTCTCTTTAGCTTTTAGATTTTTAACAGAAGTATCAGTTAAACTCATTTGGGGGTAACTCCTCCGGTAAAATTATGGTTACCCCCTTACATACCCCAAAACAATCCCAGATTCCAGTGGACCTCCCCGGGTTATGTCAGAGTGCGAAACACAATAAAAAAGGCCATTTAAGGCCATTTTTAGAGTTTACCAGAATTTATCGGAATTGTATTTGGTGGAGGCGGAGGGAATCGAACCCTCGTCCAAAACTGATCCATCATGAGGCGCTACATGCTTAGTCTATGTTTTTAAGTTGATCGGAAGTCTTCCACAGACAAAATGCTTTCGACCCTCCCTCAGTAAAGTTTAGACCTAACACCTGAGAGGCGTGCGTTGGTCGATCCGGCTAAGATGAGGGTAGTTCAAGAAACACCGGCGATCGCCTGAGTACCCTAGCTACACTATATTAGGCAGCCATTTGCATTTGATTTTCGCCATTTAGACGTATAGGAGTTTGTAACGAGGACCTCTCCCACCCCGGCATGCTCCTAATGCTTCACTAGCCCTGTCGAATCCATGTCGCCCCCATTTCTTTTTTTGAACTTACATACAACTTTAGAAATGGTGATACTAGTTCACACCAAGAGCTACAATCTACTACATCAACATCTGCTTGGCAATTATTCAATTTAGCTCCCCTGGTTCTATAAACCTTTAATTTTAAGGAAGTTTTATTAAACTTTGAGTCTTTTAAAAGCCTATATTGATCCCAAGGCAATCACTTAGAGTAATCACAAGAACAAGCAAGAAAACTCCACAAGCAACTGAAATTATTGAATTTTTTATTTTCCCCAATAAACACTATCTACTAAAGTCTAGCCATTGAGAACCCGATAAACAAATGTGCTACGTCTATTATCGATCGCCTCATTGTGTTTTGCGTTTTTAACGACATCTTTTGTATCCGCTCGGGTTACATCTATCCCTGGGCAGATCGCAAATTCGTGGTGGCTAAGCTCGAAAGAGGCTTCTTCGATTTTTAATAGTAGCAAAGATCTAAATGTAAAATTTGATAATAAAAAACCTATCGTCATAGCTATCTTAGATACAGGTATCGACTTTTCTCACCCCTATTTAAAAAACCATGAGTTTAAAACTAAAAATGGAGTTGCTCACTTTAATTTCTTTACCGGAACAAACTCTGAAACAGATCTTTTTGACCATTACGGGCATGGTACCCATGTGGCTGGGATCATTTTATCTACCATTTTAAAAGTAAACCCTAATGCAAATGTGCAGTTTATTTCATTAAAAATTTTGGCCGACCCAAAACCAAGTCGACAAGCTATGGCAAAGCCTAAGACTTATAAAAATGTAACTCGGCGTAACCAAAGTAATGTTGGGTATTACATTAAAGAAGCCGCCATCTATTTGGCAAAGTTAAAAAAAGAAGGAGCAAACATCTTAGCCCTAAACGCAAGTTTTGGTGGTTATAATTATGACCTAACCGAGGTAGAAGCTCTAAGGCTTTTATCTGATAACGATATTATCGTAGCTGCTGCGGCCGGAAATGATTCCTTAAAGATTGTGAACGTAGATCCGTCTAGAAAAAATCCGCATTTTTCAAAGAATAAGTGCGTTGCCATGAAGACCGAAAAATTCTGTGCTCCGAAAGTTTTAAAAAGCTTTTATCCTGCGGCTTACAACGCAGAGTTGGATAATATTATCTCGGTAGGAAACATTGACCGAAATGGTGAAATCGGAATAAGTTCTAACTTTGGCTCTGCCGTTGATATTTTTGCCCCGGGGCAGGATATTTTATCCAGTGTTCCTGGTAATAAATATGAAATTAAAACTGGAACGTCAATGGCAGCACCGCAGGTTACAGCTGGTTTGGCTTTGTTAAAAGCTAAGTATCCTGAGCATTCTAATTTGCAGATTAAAAGACTATTACTGCAAAACTCAATCTTTAACGAGTATTACTTAGATAAATCTAGCTCTGCTACTCGGTTGAATATTTCTTACCTTTTTAAAAAGACTAAATTTCATTATTCAAAAGATGAGTTATTAGAGTTAAAACCCCAAGATTTCACCAAGGCCAATGGACAGATCAAAAGAAATGTTCCTTGTATTCTAGCTCCGACGAATAAAATTTTATGTGGGCCACTTATTTATGAAAAACTTTTAACCGTGGATGGTAGCAAAAAATCCATTCAAGAAGTTTTAGGAAAACAAAATATCAAGAACCTTAAAAAAGCCTCCATGGACATTGCTAGTAAAGGAAGAGTGATTGAGTCCGCCTTGAGCATGACCATTAAATCTATCACAAAGAATGATAAAATTTTCGAGACAATGCTTGAACATGGTTTTAGTTTTAAAGATTTCTACGACAGTATTGGCAGAGGCTTTTTAGAAAAAAATTATGAGGCTAATATCATTGTTCCTGTCTTAGATAAAAAATCATTTTATAAATACTACCCTTTTGCTAAAGAAGAAGGTGATGCTGCTTACGCTGGGTACATTAAGAATTTGGTAAATAGTCCCCCTCAGTATTTAAATAAAATTGGTCCGGTGTATTTATCGAGAGCTACTCCCGATATGCAGGTAGAAGTTGGTTTAACAAAAATATTTCCACTTCCTATGACAGAGCCCTTGATGGAGTTTTTAGCGAAAAACGATGGCCCTAATGTGAAGAGTATAATTCGTAACTTACCTGCTAAAATCTTAAATAAACCAGAAAATAAAGTCTTAAAAGAAAAAGCCTTAATCGCAAGGTCTATAGATTCGGTAGTTGCTTTAGAGCGTGATGATGTAAAGTACCTTGAACAAATGAGAAAGCTAAATAGCCAAGTAGAAGCAAGTATTGAATTAAGCCTTTCTAGTGCTGGCTACAAGCCAACAAATTCGATGATAAAAGCAGCTACCAGAAAAGCATTAAGGTCGGTAGTAAATATTGAAAAGGTTGCTAACCTAAGCCCTAAAACACCAAAGCTAGGAGGAGAACCACCAACACCAAACCCGGTGATAATCAGTAGACTAGACAAAATCGAAAACTTTATCGCCGCCACAAGCTATAACAATAAAAAGAAACTAGCAAAGCTGACCGTACAGTCAGGCAACTATAAAAAAGGTCAGAAAAAAATAGTTTACAAAGCTTTGGTGGCAACGCCTTTGGTTTTGGATGAAAAGGGTAATCCAGCAACAGAGGCACGGGAGTATATTCGTAGGTATGATAGGATGAGGGCTGAGCGTAAAAGAAAGACTAGAGGTAATATTGAGATTCCTTTTTTGAAGGAGGCATTTGAAAACCTCAACACAAAAAATAATCAATCGACAGGTAAACAAAAAGGTAATTACTCGATTATAAAGACTATAGAAAAATATACAGAAAATGTGAGCGCATCGAAAAACACCCCTGACTTAATAACAGATAATCAATCAAGAGAACAACCCCCTAAACCATATCCAGAACAGATTGATATAGGAGTAGATCTAGTCATTAAAGACCCTACTGCTCACTCAAAAAGTGATTTTTTTAAATGTTCAATCGAGCAGGTTGATGATCTTTTTTCTACTATAGAACTTTTAAGGACTAATGATGAAAGCGGATACTTACAAAGGTCTTTCTGTTCGGCTGGGCGTAAAACAAGTAAAGAGCAATACATTAAAATGATCCCTTTTCTAAAATATTTGAACCAATGCAGGGGAAGTACCAAGTCCTTTTCAGAAGCTTTAGAGAATGGAGTGAAAGGATCTAGGTGTAATGAAAAAATTCTCTTTACATCCTGTAAAGATAGGTTAGCGGAAAATTTGGCAGACCTTTGCGGTAAGGTATTAGGGCGCAAACTGTCTTTTGTAAGAGACAATAATGTTCTTAACCTTGATATACAATATTTTAATTTTATAAATTCCTGTCTTCAGAAAAGTACTACAATCAAGGGGGTTAATGTCCCAAATAATAGCGGTCGCTTCAATCAGTCTTTTGCTAAAGCTATTGCCGAAATCGAAAACTATCGCTGTAATCCATCCCCTAGAACTACAAGTTCAGTTAAGTTACTTTTTGAAAAACTTGAAAAACATAGTTCAGCCCTGCCCGATGCCGACAAATACAATATATCATCAGCTAAAAAAGAATTAAATAGCTCACACTTTGAAGCTTGTAAAAAGTTAAAATCCGCTACAGTATTTGTAAAAAGTAAATTTTCAAATTCGATTATGTCACAAAAAATAATAACTGATAATTTACCTAAAAACAGTGCCCCCACCACTAAATGGAACATCAATAATATTAAAGCGTGGTTGATTCATAACAATAGACTTAAAAAAGTTCTGTCTAAAATTCAGAGCTGTAAAGGAATTGATGGCCTTGGCAATTCAAAAGCAAATGGTGATGGCATCAATTAGCCTGGCATTGTTCAAATTCATCCACTAGTCCAAAGGCCTCCTCTTTAGATACTCCAGAATGCTTGTAATAGACCTCGTATACAGTATCCATGTACTCTTCAGATAGATCGCCTTCTTCGTTTAAATGATCACCTGGGCGCATCCCGCACCAGATTTCCCCATGTTTTCGAGGCCGCTGGCATACTTCCGGGGTACAAAGAGCCGTGTAGTCCGGTTCCACATTCCAACCACATCGGATTTTTCCATTCGACAGTCTTTTGGTAGATGTATGGCTATTTCCCATTGCATGAAACAATCCGTGCGTAATCATACCTCTTTCTTCAATGTCTTTGAACACGTTGGCATTAGTGCCAAGTAAATCAGCCTCTTTTGTATTTAAAACAACATAAGGCGGAGAAAAAAGATGGTTAACGTTTTTAAAAGGAGCATAGGGCTCCTCCATTACATAAGAGCCCGTTTCATCTGACCCAGGAACATCTCCACAAAACACTTTTAACCTAGGTGAGTCTTCTGATACATATTGATTACAACCGAAATCCCCACCACATACCTTATCTAAGGTTTCTTTTTTCGCCTTCCAATAGTCAAGATAGTCATCCTCATTCAAATGTTTAACATTACTAAGGCTATTTTGAAGCTTTGCAAAAAACGAATAGCTTCTAGGTTCCATATATCTAGCTACCCGCATTCTATTGATATTCGCCTGAACACTAGAATTACCTTTTGAGTCAATATAGCAAGACTCTCCTACTTCCAGAAAAGGTTCTCTTTCCTTGAAATACTTTTTACATGAATCGTGAAACCAAACTTGTTCGTATTTGGGAGAGAAAAAACCTTCGGGGGCCTCTTCTGATTTTGCAGATTCAAATATTTCATCATAAAAAGGAACTAGATCATTGGTCATTTTCTCATAAAGGTTTTCCACCATGCACTCAAAACATGGGGACATCTCTCCTTCAGTCTTAGGTTTTGAACTGCTACACCAATTTACTGACTTGGGAAGATTTCTCCCATTGTCACTGCACCAATAAAATGAATAGTTTAAACAGTGTTGATAATCATTTTGATTGCCCTTAGCCCCAATTTTAGAATAGTTGATAGAAGTCTGACAACAATCTCTGGAGGCATGAAGACAGGAGTCAAAATCACCCGGGTAATAGGCATCAAATGACGAGAAGTACTTCATATAGGATTGATCACTCAAGGATTTACTACGCCCCTTAACCACCCATTTATCTTTATCCATTTTTTTTATGTAGGAAATTTTCTCCTTCACCTTTTGGGCCTGAATGCTATCTCCTTCCTTCTCGAATTGAGATACTAAAAAATGTAGACGATCTAGGCTACCGTCAAGAGATGGTAACTTCGAATCATCAAACCGATCCTTTTTCCCACTAACAGAAGCAATCGAACGCTCAGCTCTTTTCTTCCTACGATTCTTAAGAGCCTGATTAAAATCAGACATATAATCAGTAGACTTCAATGTACGCGTACTTGAACTACCTAATGCAATCTCTGTCACACACTTCGCAACTTCTTTATCCGGCGTAATAGTTTTACAACTCACCTTCTTCTCAAAAAACTTATCCTGATCAAAATTCGTAAGCTCTAACACAGCAAGACCATCTTTATTGTACTTTGTTTTAAAATCCACTACTCCATCATGATTAAAATCACAAACTTCCGTTTTAATCTGACTTGAATTTGGATAAAACTTTCTTTTACAATCCGTTTTACCGTCTTTGTCTAAATCAAAGTTTTCCCGACGTTTTTGTTTTTCTTTTTGCAATGCTAAATACTTTTTAAAGCCTTCCATTGCTTCATCTTTTTTGATGGGAGCATTAGGGTCGCCAGATGCTATAGTTCTTAATTTTACTTTTTCCCTAGCTTCGGATCTAACTTGAAAATACTTTCCGTAGCCAGATTCATAGTCTTTTACAAATTGAGGCTTAGCTTCTTCAGAAAAAGAAACTATCGAGATAAGCAAGCTTGCTACCAAGACTAAAGTATATGAAAAGTGCCTAATAAGATAAATCACCTTACTACTATTATGAATGATATTTAGTTGGGCTTTAAACTTCTATTCTACATCAAGGCTCTACTAGACTGTAGACTGGGAAGGAATTTCTTTAGAGAGGAGCCCCAAATAGGAATAGACGGTATATTTCCCGTTTCGCTAAAGAGAAGTACACTTTTATATAGGCTTCAAATGCTATGAAAAATAAAATCTATTAACTCCATGCTTCTCAAAGACTACTTTTTACTTATATGTAAACTGAGTAGACAGGCTTTTGGTTTTTCTACTTCTTCTTCATTTTAATATTCTAAAATGTTTGCATAATAATTACACTAAAACTCTAGAGCCCTAAATCTTCTATATAATACAGCCTTTACAAATAATTTATCGAGATCTTAGCAATGAAATTCGTTCGTTCACTATTTTTGATTCCCGCATTAGCTCTTAGCACTATTGCAAAGGCTGATAATCCAAAAAGCTACAAAGGAGCAGATCTCTATTTTAAGATGCAAAACTATTATTCCTTTGAAATGGACGTTGTTGAAAACACGAAAGACAAACTGATTTTAAAATCCTCAAAGGTATCTAAAAAACATATTTTTTACCTACAACCTTCTAAAAGTACCAAGGAGTCTAATCCATATTCTAGGTTTGATATTTCTGACACAATTCCATGGACAGTTGACGACACTATATCCTTAAATTTGAACTTAGAGGGTTTAACAAATTATGATAGCTCTTTTTGGTTTAAAAATACCAGCTTAGATTTTTCTGAAAAGTATGTTCCCTATAGTAAGCCAATTAGCATCCTAGATGAGGTTCTAAATAATAAGACATCTCTCAACAAGGATCTTGTTGATCTTCTTTTCAAAAGAACCGTCTACATGACCTCTGAGTACGTTTTATCAAAACCCTTTAAAGACGAAAATGTTTTTTCCAAAGTCTTTGATGAAAAGATTTCTGTTAATAACTCATTCAACAAAGCGGAAAGATCTCAAGACCTAAACATTAATGCTAAAAACCTTAGTTTTTACATTAGAGGCATGAGCTCAGAACAATTGAATGCTACAAAGGTTAATGCTTTTTATTTTGGATATTCCCATCTCTTTGCAGATTATATGTATCGTTCATTAGTTAAAAACATTGATACAAACTATGCCTATAAGGTATTAGACTTAACAGGTGTTTTTCCTAAAAGATTTAGGCGTTATCATAAAGACATCGACTGGCAAATAGAAATGGCTCCCAATTGGCCAGCTTTTAAAATGATAGAAGACCCTAAAACCAAAGATGATGGACTAAGGTGCGAAAGAGCTTCAACTACAAAGTTTATCTGTAGGTTTGACATTGAATATAGCATTGAATTTGTCATGCCCAAGTCAGATGAGCCTACTGCTTATTACCCTCCATTCATTACCAACTATCTTAAAAAAGAAAATTACACAGCTGAAATGCTGGATGAAGGAATCAAGCATATAAACTTAGACAGCCTGAAACACTTCAAAAGAAAATAAATTTTTAACTTTTTGATTAGATTTTATTTGCGGGTATACATTAATTGGTGTGCCCTTTTTTTAGGATTTGTGTGACTCAAATTCCTAAGTTTCAAATCCATTAAAGGCTTGGTCTCTAGAATATTTTTTTAGATTTAAGAATCTTCGCTTTCCACTTCTTCTTCGAATTCCCACTCAAGAGGCAGACTTAGACAGAAGCAGGTGTTTTTATAACTTTCGTCTAACCACAGTTTTCCTTTGTGGGCTTCTGCGATAGAGAGGGACACACTTAAACCAAGACCGGTTCCCTTACCTATGGGTTTAGAAGTAAAGAATGGATCGAAGATTTTTTCTTTTACCTCTTTGGATAATCCAGGGCCACAATCAATCACTCGAATCTCTGCCTCAGACTCTGTTTTAGATAATTCCACCCTAATCCATTTGCTCTCATGGTTTACAATGGCATCACAAGCATTTGAAATAAGATTAACCACGATTTGTGATATCTGTACCTGATTACAAACGATTTCAAAGTCCTCTACATCATTTAAATTATGCATGAATAGAACTTTGTTTTTGTGAACCTTCTCTGATGAAAGTTCAAAAGACTCTCTTAGGGTATCAACTAAAGAATATGAATCTGAAATATCCCAATCCCCTTGATGGGCGATTACCTTTAGACCTTTTATAATTTGCGAGATTCGATCCACCATTCTTAACATTCTTTCCGATTTAGCTTTAATATAAGAAAAATCCTTGGCCTTCTTTTCAAATTGTAAGGTCTCGGCATCGGCTGTAATTATCGATAATGGGTTGTTAATCTCATGCACCACTGTGGCGGCCATTTGACCGATGTTGGCTAGTTTTAAATCTTCTTCATGGCGTCGCTCTTGTTCAGTGATGGTCTCTGCTTGGATTCGAACATAATCCTCATGGGCTAACAATGGACTCTGATCTACAAACTGGAGCATGCAATACTTTTGTGAATCTCCAAAGATCGGGCTTAAAATCACCTTCATTGCGAAGTATCTTTTTTCACACTTATAAAAAGGAAATATATCCACTAACTCTGGATGCAATTTGCTACTTAAAATTTGTGACATGCCATCAGAAAAACACAGATCGATTTTTTCATTTAAAATGCTGTTACTCAGTCTTTCTATGCATTCGTTAAGAGGCTTACCAACAGCCTCTGAAGCAGGTGTAGAGATAAATGAATTCATTCTATGATTCCAGTAACAAACCTCGTGATCAGAATTTAAAACAATCACTCCGTGATCAAACTGTTCTAATATTTCTGCCTCAAATTCCAATGCTCCCATTAAGTCGCCTCACCTAACAACTCGTTCATATACGAATCCACCGAGCTCACAAGTTCCACTGCGTTTTTAAAATAGAGAATTAAGCTAATTTTTCCTAACTCAGTTTCTTCTCCGCGAGACAAGCTAATCTCAAGTCTAAAAATTTGTTTCTCATGTTGGAACTCTTCTGGCGAAAAATATTGAAAAGCATTTTTGTAAGAAAACTGTGGTGTATAGCTAGTAAAAGTCTTTCCCAAATCATCGACGATAGCTTTTAAGTTATGATTAATTAAAACACTGCCAATCTCCGCAAGGGCATCTGATTCAATATCAGTAATATAATCAACCGGGATATCTGCATCTAATAAAATTTGGATTAATTTTTTTCCAATTGCAGGCGAAAAAAACAACATTGCGATCCCCTCAAAGTCGCCGCTAAATCTTTGCTTTATCCCACAAATTTTGTCATGAATTGCAATTTTGTTTTTGAACTCCCCAAGACTTTCTAGCTTTAATATTGGCACTGCGAATTTAATCTCCGCTTCAGAACCAGTAAGATCTCCGATCGATACAGACGCCTTACCTAAGCCTCTGTTAAAGGATTCTTTCAAAAAATCTTCAAAATAGGGGCTAAGCAATTAGGCTCCCTTTTTGAAAGGGGCTATCACTCTCTCAACATCAATGGGCTTTTCCATAAAACCAATTCCAAGATCAAGGCACTGCTGCTTAATTGCAGCCTGAGCGTTAGCCGTGCATAGATATATATCTCCTGATTGGTCTTGTTTTAAAATCTCTTGGGCAAGCTCGATACCTGTAATTCCATCCATATTGTAATCAATGATACATAGATCAAAAACATTAGCATCCAATAAGCCCATTGCCTCTTCTCCAGATGCTGCCAATACAAATTCAGAGTCTTCCAACTCTGCTGATAAAAGCTTTTTTGTCTGCGCCCTAACGGTCATGCTGTCATCAACAATTAAAATCTTCATAACGAAAAAACTTCCTTTCCCACATATATATATCGGAATTATAGGTAAAAGCTTTTCATCAAATTATAAAAATGAACACTTCTGTATCATCTAAATACACCAAATATTCAGAAGAAAATTTCTCTAATAATCTTAACATTTTGAAAGCTCTAACACGCACTTGACTGATGCTGCGATCTAGATTTTACAAAGATATAATTAAGGGATTTTAGATTTATTTTTGATACAAAGTTTAAGCTATCTTGAACCAGCTTTTTAAACCTCTTCACAAGGAAATTAAAAAATTGAAAGGCTCATAAGCTTGCCATTAAAACTAATCAGCAGCTTATCTTCTATTACTCTTAGGGAAAAGGCTTTTTTTCCTTTTTCATCAAAGGCTCCGACTAAACTTAAAGGACTCGCCTGGTTGCAATCAATTTTATAAACTCGATAAATGTCATCAGCTTCTAACTTTGAATAAATAAACACCCCTGCCCCTGCCGATAAAAGTTCTTCCGAACCTAAATCTTTGCCTATGTCTCTTTTTGTAGAAGCATTCACACAACTAAAGGTCCCTAAGTCTGTCTTTACAACGGCGGCCGAATAATCTGTTGCACGAATCTCTGCTACACCTTCTGGAACAGAAGCCCAAGCTTCGATTTGCGCAAAATCCAAAGTCCCCCTAGCCAGTTGGTTTGCCACACTATAAACACATTCTCTCTTGTATGGATCACAAATTGGTTCGCCGTTAATAAAGTTCATAGTCAAATCAACATTTCCTGAGTTTGAAAGCATCTTCATAGTTTCTGGATAAATCATCCAATTAGATAGGTATCCAAATGATCGATGAAAGCCAGAACTAGAAGGCAGACCAAAGAGATAACTATTGCGGTCATAATCATTTCCAAGGCCAACTGTTGGGTCGGCTAGCTTTTGAAAGGTATCTCCATCCCAACTATAAATCTCGCCCAAATCAGTTGAAAATTCATAAACAAGAAACACAAATTTGTCTTTTAGAGCAACAACATGGTCAGGGTTTATGGCCGGAATCGTGTAACTTGAAAGTAAGGTCGATAATTTTATTGGGTTTTCTACATCATTGGGATCCAGTTTGTATATTTCACCAAAAGTATCAACAACTAAAATATTTGTTGCATTCACTACCACTGAGCGACTGCTATTATCGATAGAAATACTCCCATCTGCTGGGCCAATGTTTTTGGTGTTGGCTAATGTTCCATCTGTATAGTATGGCTTTCCAGATGGATTGGGGAAAACAAAAACATTGGTATCGTATTCAAAATCATAATTTTGCAAGGCACTTATATTTATCGAGCCATGTCTTGCAATAGCTAGTTTAGAAGCAAGCGTTGATGCTTTTGCTATCGAATAAACGTTGTAAGTAACAGGATTAGAATCAAGGGAGCGGAAAAAATAATAGTCTTTTGTTTCTCCGTAAAAATCTATGCTTGTTGGCTCATCGATACCCGTGACTTTGTTTGTACCAGCAAGTGTTCCGTCGGTAATATAAACTTGAATGATCCCATCCATATCAAAAGAAAAAAGCCACTCATTTCTGTCTTTTGAATAATGAAGAACTTTTGGGTTTCTTACCTTTAAACCCGCAAGGGCTTTACTTAATATTACTTGTGAATAATCGTCAGTTTTAATACTTACAACTTGATCAGAATTAAGATCAACGCTTTTAACCGTTACAAAATATCCTTGGCCTAGCATGCCTTGTGCAGGAGCTAGAGTGTCTTTTTTACTTAAACTAGTATTCATAACCGGAATGAGTTGATTGTCAGTTGTAAGCTCAAACAACTGATTTGGCCTACCAACATCCGATGCTGTAGTTAAAATTTTTCCATTGATCTCAAAAAAATTGTCAGTGAGTAGGAAGGTATAGTCAGTGCTAAAGTTAGACTGCATTTTTATTTTCGTCATTAAACCAGTAGAGTCTATCTTTATAATATAGAACTCTCCCCCTATATCTAAATAGGAGTAAAAGGTATCATTGATCGTAGTTGGAGAAAAAGTTGACCAACTATTACTAGGTCCAACATTAAAATCTTCAATTATATTCACATTGCCAGCTTCATCTACCAAATAGGCTTCTCTACCAAGCGTAGCATTGCTACCGATAAAAACTACAAAATTTGCAAAGCTGTAGTACTGACTGGTAGTGTCGACCAATGTAGAAATGTCGGCGATTTCTAATGGACTTGGGTTTGCATTATCAATTTTATAAATCTTATCTGTATCAACAATAATGATATTTCCGTTTTTTAACTTCCCCATCCAGCGAGCATCAATACCGCTATCAGCAACAGTGCTACCATCAAAGCTTACTACATTTAAACTGGCATCGATCCAATAAGAAATATTATTCAAATCTACTGGTGCGCTCATCGAACTGGTAATATCGCATTGATCACTTGCAAGCTCAGAGATGCTTGCGTTTTCAATGACGAAGCATTTATAAACTGAAGAGGCATTTAATCCAAAATATAAAAATTTTCCATTAATATAGTGACCAAAGCCAGATGAAAAAATAGGAAGATGGTGACCACTTCCAGGGTTTATATCACCTAAAAAACTGGTACCTGCAGATGTTCCATCTGATATGTAATAGTTTGTGCCCTGTTCAGAGGTACTGATATTCATCAAGAAAAAATCAGGTCCACTCTCTACAAACTCATACTTAATGTTGGTGTTAGAAATAGCTACTTCGACTAACCTGCTAATGGCTTCCGTACCCTCTGCACTGGCATCCGTTTTCCATAACCACAAATAGCCATCCGTATGTACTGCCAAAAAATATACGGTATTCTTAAAGGAGTAAAAAAAGTTACTATCACTTAAAAAATAAGGACTACTATTAGTTCCTCTCCTGTGAGCACCAACCACGCCAAAATCATGAATTAATACTTCTTCATCGCTATAGGGATCAGTTGTTGAATACAATTTTGAAGAATTACCATAGTTGTTGTAAAGACTAAGATGACGTCCTCCAAAACTTTGATACTTAGAAATTACTTCTGTTGAAGAGACAAAGTTTGAGCTCTCACTAGTGCCTTTGGTTTTAATATACCGACCATCACGGGTTTTCAATACTAGATAATCATCAATATAAGCATGAAACTGCAAATAGGAGGGCTCTTCATCGGCATCAAAGGAGCTAATGTACTCAGCGCCTTGGGCTTTAAAAATTTGTCGATAATCTACACTCTCAAGACTACTAGCCATGGAAGTTATGGATTTTCCCTCCGCTACTTTGATTCCGTCAGATTGTATCTCAAAACCAATCTCCGAAAATGGGGCTTTGTACACATGCACTTTATATTTTAAGCCTTTTTCTATTTCCTCTACTTGGTATTCGACGGATGCATTTTCGAAACTTACTAAGTTTTTAAGATTACTTTCAAATTCGACAGCTTCACTAAAATTAACTTCCCATGATATTGGTAAGCTGTTAACTATACTTTCTTGGCCATCTGCCTTCAAGATAGAAAAGCTGACCTTTTGCTGGTCTGAATTAGGTCTATCAGTAAGACTAGCAAAGTCATTCACCCCTGAAAAACAGGAAGTCATCACTAAGAGACTTAACAAACTTGCTAATCGAAAAAAAATACGCGCCATACTAAGCTTATCGGCTTAAACAGGTAAAGCACATTAGTAAAATCAGCTTTTTTTCTGAAATTGTATTAGATTGATTCAAGAATATTACCAAATAGGATTTACTCTTTGTGTGCTAACTAAATTCTAAATAGCATTTCATTTTGTAAAACATTTTATATTTATAGAGAAATCCGTCTTAAACTAAGAGCCCAATTAAGGCTCTTCGACATAATATCTTCCAGGACAAGATTTTTTGGTGTTTACATTAGGGTCCCAATCAGGATCAAGCTCTAGAGGCTCCGCCTTTTCAAAAGTTGGTTTTGCCGGGTTTTCACCTCTAACAAACCTTGCCAAAACATATTCATTAAACTTTCTGAAGTTCTCCCTTTGTACGTTATAGGCTTGGGTGTCTAAGCCACTGCTGCCACCTTCCTTAAACTCTTTATCCCATGGCTCGATATAGCGCATACCCATTTGCACAGCCATATCTAAGAGAGATGAGTAATCACATTCACCAACTCGCAAGGGCTGAGTTGAGTTTGCGCCAACCTGTCCATAAACATCACCGCGAAAGTCCGTCATGCCTTGTGCAAGTTCCTGCTCTTCGTCTTTACCAAAAAGCCACCACATCGCCGCGCCAACTCTTTTACCAGTTCTAGGGTCATCGTATAATTCATTAATGGCCTCCAAAGGAATGTCCGCTCTATCAATGATAGTATGAAGCTCTAATGCCACGGCTCGATCCTCAAATGCTTGGGCAAAGATTACTGCGGCCTCCTTCATTGCGTACTTCCATGTTTCTTTAGAAAGTCCCTGAGAAGTTAATGGGCTCCAATCCATTCGATCATTAGGATTAAAGTTCCCATTAAAATGCCCTTCGATACCATTACCTGTCGCTTGAGGAACATAAATCATCTTTAGATTTTTATCTGCCTTGTATTTCTTAGCCAACTCACTAGCAAGTTCTTCAAGCTCTGCCAGATAATTATCATCCCATCCCTTTGGCATACTTTGACAAAGGTTAGAACGAAATTTAATGGTCCACTTGGCAATGTCTGAACGTCCATCCATCCATGCAGGATAGCCAGAATCTCCTCGCTCTCCACAACCCGCAGAAATAGCAAGTGTGTAGTAAAAATCTTTGTTTCCTTTATTCTGATTTATGATTGCGATTTTTTCATCGATGCTAGAAAAATCAAATTGATCATCTCTAGGTTCAACTTCATTCCATGTCACCCGAATCAAAACCCCATTAGATTGTTCATGTTTAACAACCGGGTTGTTAGTATTAGAGCCACTTAAATTAGAAGAATAAACACCGAGAGGTTTCATTACTTCAGGGTTTTCTGGCAAAGAAGGTTCTTCTTCCTCATCTCCTCCACCGTCTCCAGGAACCTGACCGCTAGAATTATCTACTTCACCAACGCCAAAGGCTTCCACTTTTTGCGCAGAGATTTCTCCGCAGTTTTGATAGCCAATAATGATGATCGTCATAGTTATGAGAAGACTTACTTTTTCTAAAAACATCTGCATTTTAGAACGCATTAAAAGCCCCTTCCTCATTTTTGAAAATTATTTGAAGTCCTATAATGATATATCGGAAACAAGATATGTTTGTTTAAGCCCAAATTAAATTTCTAATGTGATTTGGAATAAGACGTTTCAAAGTGATACGTTCTTTGCAGGAGCTGTAGAGTATATCGTCATGAAAAGAAAAAGGAGTCCTTAAGACTCCTTTTGGTTTGAGCAGTAAATTTAGCCTGCTCTACTCGATTCGATTTGTTCTTTTAAAAAAATCTATTTCTTTTTTGCTAGGTCATTTGCCACAGCAATGGCTTTGTCCATATTGGGCAACTCAGTTAACTCAGGTACAAACTGCATATAGCGAATTACACCTTCTTTATCTACTACCATAACACCTCTTGCTAACAAACCATTGTCGATAATTAACAAGCCAGACTCTTTACCAAAAGCAGCTTCCTTAAAGTCTGAGTAGTAAGTTATATTTTCAAGCTTTGCCTCTTTAGCAAAACGGGCTTGAGCCATTGGTAAATCGCGACTAATGCTAACCCTCTTAACTGATGGGTGAATTTTTTTGCTCTCTCCCAAAATATGAGTTTGCTCTTCACAAACTGTAGTATCAACGGAAGGCACAACATTTATCAATGTTACTTGCCCTTCAAATTCTTCTGGATTAGCAATTCCTTTAGTAAATTTAGAAATACTTTCTCCGGTCTTGATTGGCTTCGTCTTATCAAAAAGTTTTAACTTCTTTCCTTTTACACTAACCTCTGTGCCGGGTTTGATCTCTTTTTGGCTAACTTTATAGCTTGGTTTACTTACACAAGCACTTAAGAATAAACTAGATATTAAAATGATGATTTTCATGGATGTCCCCTTTATGAGGACCAAATTGTAGGATGCTTTCCCAAAAACACCAAGGTTTAAAAAGCAAAAAGCTCTGATTGGTTTATCAGAGCTTTGTTTCTTCAATAAAAAGTTTGTTTTTAACGCAGTTGACTAGAACCAATGCTATTTTTTAAGACTTTGAAATTGTCAGAGATTAAGTTTGATACATTTTCATTACAGAAACCTGTTTTAGACTTAGCCGTCTTAGGCGAAGCACTCTTATGTAGAATTAGGTTTTTATTATCCTTTGCCTTCTCGCAAATCTCTGCTTTTTTCACTGACTCTGAAATAATCTGAATGATGGCTTTTTGAAAAGAATTAATTTTCAGCTTCTTTTGGTTTAGCATCAGGTTTTGGTTTTCAATGTCTACCGTCAACAATCCCTTTTCAATGCCTATGGAGTTTATTTTTTCATTGGCACTTACATAACGAACCTTTTGGCTGTTCGCAAATAGACTGATACTAAATAGTAATCCCAAAATTGATAGAAAAATGTTTTTCATTTTATACTCTCTTTTTTTCTGTTACTGAATTTTATTGCAATGCCTATACCAGCTTAAATCAAATACAATCTGCATAAGAGATTCAACTTATGTTAAGTGTAAAGAAAGCTAACACTTAAAAATGAATACTTTTTCTTTATTTTCAATAACTTAGAAACTTAGCCGGAAAAACCCCTAGGCTTTCACACGGAGCACGGCGTAGAAGAATACCAATTTTATATTTATTAATAGGCCTGCATTAAGGGCTTACTTTTGACTAATTTTTTCTGATGAATCCCCAAGCTCCGTCATTGAGGCCCTTGCTAACTTTTGCATATCCATTCGAGTGCCATTAAAAATACTGCGCATATGTCTTGTTTTATCAAACAAATAAAAATGCTCCGTATGTGCAAACTTTCGCAAATCATCTTTACCAAGTTCTTTTACTTCACTAGCAAAATACTTTCTAATCAAATGATAGGTCTGCTCTTTTCCTGCAGTTAAAAAGTACCAATTACTTTTTCCATCAAGTTCATGCCGCTCGGCAAATTCTTGAAGAACATCAGGAGTATCAAATTCTGGATCAACACTTATCAATACATAATTGGCTTCTTGAAATTCACTTACGGTTTCTTCAAGCACTTTTAATTTTTCTACCAGTATTGGGCAAATGCCAGCACAGGAGGTGAATATAAATCCAAGCACCGTGTTTTTTCCAGAGAGTACTTTTAAATTTGTATTTTCATTTTCTTCACTTTTAAATTCATAATCAGGAAGAACTACTAACTCGTATGCCTTCTTATCCCAAACTGGATTTAAAGCTCCCATTGTGTAATATGGCAAGCCATCAGAAAGTTGTGGAACATCGGCTAAACCCATTTTTTTTGCCAAAATAATTTTAACCTGAGGGTTTTCAACTTGAAAGCCAAGATAGACAGAAAAACAAAATAATGCCACCACCCAAAAGCTTAATTTATTTTTACTTTGCAAAACTCTCCCCCCTTAACTCCAAGCATCTCTTCGCCTCTATACACATAGTTATAGTAAGGCTTACCATCGCTAATAAAACCGCGGTAAACGATTTGTTTGCCATTTTCAAAATAATGAAAATCAGACAAGACACCATTTCGGTGCCAGCCGTAATATTCACCATGTGCTTTATCCGCTACGTAATTACGATAGGCCTGAATACTACCGTCGTCAAACCAGATACTGGTAGGGCCCTCTCTTAATCCTTTTCGGTAGTTTGTGATCTGTCTTAGACGAAAATTAAAAAACCACTGGAATTCTTTAAATTCTTGTCTCCCTTTGTAGAAAAACTGCAGTTTCCACGGCCTCCATTGTCCATTATGAAACGCTATTGTTAAGCGAGACTCCAATCCACATGTCAAAAAAAATTCTCACGTTATTTCCATAATAATTTATTTGTTTTGTATCTCCAAGATGCTCAGACAAACTTTCCCCCAAAGTCTTGAACTAAAACAGGAAATTCCTTCTTGGTAGTCCATTATCTAAACCGCTTTTGATTAGGCCGAAAGAAAACACCACTAAAGCTTTGTGGGCACACTAGTTTAAGCTAGTTATTTCAGTAAGATACAAAGTCTTTTCTTTTAAAAGTTGGCAAATGTTAAGAAGTAAAAAAATCCATCTCGTATCATAAAGAGATGTCTCAAATTGGCCGATAAGTAGTTGGGAAATTGGAAGGGCTTAAATATGAAAATAAAAATTTCTATCTTCTTTTTATTCATGCTTTTGGCATTAGGTTATCAAAACTGCGCAGAAGAAATTAATATTGAAGAGTTAAAACTTAGTAGTCTTTGCTACCGTGAACCAGATGCTGTTGGCTGTTCAAGTGTCGATGACATTGGTGGTCTGGGTGATAGTGATGATGGTAGTGATTCTGGAAATGATAACTCAGATGCTTCTGGAAACGATGATGGAGATAAAGGCTCCGCCCCGTTCACTCATAGTATTTTTGGCCCTTCTTCTGCCGTAGAAGATTCGGAGCTAGTTTATTATGTTCAAAACAACGGTGACGAAAGAAGTGTTGCTATTGAATGGTCATATCGTTGTCCAGGAGACCAAAATTCTTTAAAAACGATTGGTAGCTCCTCAACTTGTCAAAGCGGAGTTTCTTGTATCAAAATCGTATGTGATGAAGAAGGAGATATCTCCAATCAAGCAATGGTACAAGCTGACATTAAATTTATGGGATTCACTGTTAAAACCCTAACAAAATCCACTACAATCACAGAAGCTAGTAAAGCTGTGGTTAATCCTAGTATTTCATCACCTAGTAGTGCTCAATTGATCAATCAAGAGTTTAATCTTTCCGTCAATTGGCCTTCAAACAAAGCCTCTGATCTTTTAGACGGTGCAAGCTACTCTTGGAATATTGCCTCTGGTTGTAGTTTAGTCAGCGGAAGTATAAGTTCGGCCAATTCAATCAAAGTAAAATGCTCTACCGTTGGTACACACCAATTTGGCTTTAGCTATAGCTCTGATGACTACCGAGGTAGTGCTAGTGCTAATGTACAAATCATTGGAAGCCTTGAAATAAGCAAAAATTTTAACAGCATAAAAGTTGGAGAGACCAAGTCTGTTAGTGTCTCCCATAGTAATTTACCAAATCCTAAATACACTTGGGGAACAAGTTTCACCGGTTGTAAGGTCAATGATGGCAAGGCGACTAGTAAAAACTCACACTCAGTATATTGTAGCAGCCGACCACCAGGAAGCAGTAAAGTAGTTAAATTCACTCTTACGCTTGAATCAGGAAGTTTAAAACTTCAAGACAGTTTTGAGCTAAGTATTAACAAAGGCTCTCTAAGTTTAAGTCTAAGCATTCCTACGAAAGAACATTTAAAAGGAGAAAGACCTACTGTCAGTGTTAAGGCCAGTCCGGAACCGAGTGATCTTGAATATGAATGGGAAATCAATAATGATGATCATTGTAAAATCTATGGCTCTGGCAAAAGTGTAAAAGCAGGCTGTGATACAGGACCTGGTGGATCTAGTAGTATTCAAGTGACGGTTAGTAATAACAACTATTCTTCCTCAACTACAAAGCAAATCAAATTTGTAAGTAGTAACAGCATCAGCTTAGCAAACTGCGCATGGATGGCATCATCCACTTATAACAATGCTCCTGGCTACACTCCAAGTAGCTATCACGCGGTTTTAAATTACACCGCACCGAAGGATAAAGTTTTAGTAGGTATCTCATCATACTTTAGTAGCTCTAAAGAGGATCGAAAGTGGAACTTTAAATATTGTGATTTAAAGATTGGATCTAGCAAGCTAAGTGTTGGAACAGCTGTAAAGCAATCCTTTTATAACACAAAGTCGAATTACTATATGGACAAAGAAAACATTCTTGAAGATGGCGAATGTGCGCTTGATGAAGCCATGACTGGGAAATATGGAGTTTATGGCCAAAAACCGAATGATAGAGGATACGCACTGTATTGCGCAAAACCTAGTTTTGGCAACTATAAAACCAAGCTAGTCAATTGCGAAGAGCCTACAACAAAACAATCTTATCAATACGGTGGTAGAAGGTACGAATACGATGCACCGACCTACACTAGTATGAAGTCTTACTTTAAATACGAGTGTCCTGCCGGAAAAGTTTTGCGTGGTGAGGAAAGCTTGCACCAGCATGGTCCTGATGATCGTAAGTTTAGATACCAGTGTTGCTCAATGGAAATTGATATTTAGAAACAAAGCTAAAAACACAAAAACCATCTTTTTTGAAGATGGTTTTTTTGGAATAATATTATCTAGGAGAGAAATGAGTTTATAACTGTCTTTTTATAGCAGATCGTAAACAAGAGCTCCTAGTTTCACCGATTCTCTCTAAGTGCTTATCGTGATCCTCTTGACCAATCGGAAGCCCTAAAGATTCTTGCAATCGAAACAAAGAATCCAGATAAGATCGTGTAAGCTCGTCTTGGCCAGTAAACTTATTCTGATTTGCTGCCCAATATGGTACTTGGGTAATAAAAAGCTTTCCTCTCTCTTTATTTTCTACAGGCCAAACCCGGTCACCAGTGGTTCCCCACCACAATCTCATAAATAGAGGCATATGCATCACAGGGATATTTTCTGCATGAGCTTTGTACTTAGAAAACTTTGGAGAGATTTGTTTCATTACTTTCGCTATGCCTTCACTAGGCTTAGACTCAATACGTTCAATATTATAAACCGGCATATATAAATCCCCGGCAATACGGGCTAACTCCCTTTGAGCGTATTTACCATCGGTGAAAATCACTTCTGGTTTTGTATCAATTAAATGTTGGTACATGATATCTCGATAGGATTTAGTTTTCTCTAAAATGTATTCCCAATCAGATTTTGTCGCTAGATCCATACCAAATGGAACGGTTTTAAAAACCGCATAGTCGTGTTTATAGCCAAGGTCCTCTAACATTCCATGCAAGTACTGTCCCCTTGCTCCCGTTAAAGCTTTTTTAGTTAACAGATCATCATAACCAGCCGGGTCTGCAAAAACCACGGCCTTCGGGTTTTGAAGATCACCTCGATAAGAACCAAAAAACTTCACATCAGGGTGAGTGGAGCTATAGAAGGCGGAAACTCCATCTTTCGACCAAGACTTTCCCCTCTTCTTTGCAAAAATTTGTTTCTCATCTAAAGACTGAATCATTTTTTTTGCTAAATCTACACCAGGGCCTCGATCAAAATGATAGCGCTCTTCGCCTTTACTAGCTCGGTTGGTATAAATCTGCCCCTTCTCAGGATATTCATTGGGCTTAGCAAAGAGCCTGTCCTTAGCCACATCTTTGGATACATTAATTCGCGTTTTACTACCGATACCAATTGAATATTTATTAGGTCGGCTAGCTTGCCCAGAGCCCAGGGTAAAGATTCCTGGAGTCATAAAGTCATAATGGGAATGGGGAATTGCTTGTTTGTTAAAAATCATTTTCCCATCTTCAAAAAATGAACTACGCATTCCCTCTTCAACGATAGAATCTAAAAAATGTCTGTAGGGCTTTAGTAATTTAAACCTCTTGGTTAAAACCTTTCCCGCTGTTCGAATTCGATTTTTCCTGGCAAGTGCAGAGGGATGAGGGATGTCTAAAACCGCCAAATCCCCCATACTAGTGCCATCTGACAGAGGCAGCCCCTTTAAGTTACGAGTCCGTTTGCCATTAATTTTCATGCTTCCGTAATCATAGCCGCGAATCTGTGCTGTTGATACCAAACCCGAAGAGTTTAAGCCGCCTCCTATTAAAGAAACATTTGGCAAATACTTGTGGATATTTTCAGAAAATAATTTTACTGCCCTATCTCTTACCGCTTGATCTTTGTAATTAGGGTTTTCCTCACCTAGTACTTTTTTATACAAATCATTTCCCTCATGATCTAAGGGAACAGCAAATTCGTTATTTCCTCCTGCCGATACAAGCTTGGTGCGAATGGCTACTATCTTTTTAGATTGCTCCTCTGGCACTTGTGGATTTAACTCAGCACCTTTGGCTTTTAAAAATCCTGCCATCCCATCCGCGGCACCGCCACCCATAGTGACAATCAACTTTAAACTGTCTTTATTATTTCGAATGATCCAATCTAAAAACTTATTTCTAAACTCAGCTATGGGAGAGTTTTCAGCGTGAGAAAATAGCCAAAAATTATTGTTCACCATATTAGCCGTTCGAACCTTGATCTTACCATTATCTATTTCTAGGTAGGGAGTATTGTAAGTTGCGTACTGACCAAAAATCGTATTCATATAACTATTCGTCGTGGCAGCGCCAAACCATACTCCAAGTTGCCAGGCAATGGCTTGAACTCTCAAACCAAATCCAGAGCCTCCCGGTCTCGTACTTGCTTCAGATTGATGAACCCCTTCTTGTCCCATAAATAAAATCTTGATTGAATTCGGAGCCAATAAACCGCGAAAAGTATTTATCCCCCAGGGTACTCTTAGTTTCTGCTTACCTAAAAACTCTACAGCAAATTTTGCGGCATCTGGGTATTCTGCCAATAGATCTAAAAGTTCCTTACCCATTTTAGTGTTAGGATCAACTCCATTATCGTAAGCCCATTCAAGAGTTTCCTTGGCTTGATGGTTTACATCATTGATCAGATTAACTTGGGCAGCTAAGCTGATGGACAGCAAAAAGAATATTAAAAACTGATAAAAAAGCTGATTAAGCCCCTTTTTAAAAAACATTTTCTACTCCCACACGCTTAGATTTTCATACCACAAAAGCCAAACAAAATGCGATATTTGACGACTCACAAGCTTTTCTAATAATCTTTACAGCTTAAAATAAGGCGACTATGCAGAGGAAGTTTGTTTGCAAAAAACTTTCTAACAAAACGTGAATTTTATCCAAGGTATTTGGAAAGAATAAAAGATGTTTGTTGCTAAAAAATTTAACCAGCCAAAAAGTATCGATGCGAAAATTTTATTAAATTATCTAGCTTAGAAGTCCTAAGGCTAGTCCCAAGCTTTTAAATCCGTTTGGGTAGATAGTACTAAAGCATAGCTGACTTAATCAAATTTCAACGAAATTTTAACAAAAGCCATTAAACAAGAAATCTCTCTAGGATTAATTTGTCCTATTTGGCTTGTTCAAAAAAGTAGAAAAGAAACTTATGTACTAGCCTAGCCAAAAGCAGATAGACCTTGCGCCAATTAAACAACAAAGCATTGAAAAAGGTATGGCTTTTCCAGAAAATATTAAGAAATCATTTAATTTTTGGAAAGGTTTAGAATGTCATCTCTTGAGTTCACAGAAACAATGCGCGGCTTTGCCAACAGCTATTCAATTACAAAAAAATACCCTTTAGACCAGAAACAATTTAAAAATCACTACTTGCAAGCTAGGGACCTAGAAGAAGATTTAGACTTCACTCTTACTATTAAAATCGATGACATTGATGAATTCTGTAACGATCCTCAATTGCGAGCCGAGGCCATTGGTAGCATTCAGTCAGAACAATTTGGCGGCAAATGTGAGGTCATAGATGGTAAATTTAATTTATTCGTTAGACCTGATTCTAGCACCGACTTAAACACAGCCAGAGAAATGCAATATCGATTGCATTTTAATTCTGACTCTGGGGATGCTTATACATTTTTTGGATTTAAAACAGTAGAACGAGAAGACTTTACTGACGTATGGGATGAAACAACGACCTTATATACCTATGTCTTTGAAGGACATATAGAAGAGCAGGATTTTCCAACGGCAAAAATTGTTCGACTTGGTATTTTAAAAATTCTAATTGATGACTTTATTGAACAGCTAAAGAGCTTCGAAACAACTGGTGGGAATATCATTCAAAGGGCGGGTGCTCTTTCTAAATTTCTATCCATCTTTGCAGGAAACCTTTGGGAAGCTTATGCGCCTTTTATATTTGGAACTGATCAAGAGCGATGGGACGATTATGAAATCCCACTACAGTCTTATGAAGGACTTAGAAATTGCGAAGTAAAAAAAATTCCAATAAATACTAAAGATGGATTACATCTAAGTATGGACCGTTTTGTAAGGAAAGAGTCAGACGAAGTGGTTCTCCTACTCCATGGCTTAACAACTTCAACGGATATGTTTATTATGCCTGAGCACTACAACTTGGTTAGTTATTTAATGGATCATGATTATCCAGAGGTTTGGTCATTAGATTGGCGAGGAAGTATGCGCCACACCTACAACCTAAAACCACTCCCCTTCAGCATCGATGATATTGCCATGTACGATATTCCCGCTGCCATCGATCAAATCAAAAAAACCAAGGGAGAGAATGTAAAAATTAATGTGATTTGTCACTGCGTTGGTTCATTATCTTTCTTCTGTTCGCTCGCTGCTGGCAAAGTTTCAAATGTTAAATCCATTATCTCCAATTCAGTTTCTTTAACTCCTCAAGTCCGATGGCAATCCAAGCTAAAATTGCAATTTGGACCTACTATATTAGAAAAGGTATTTGGGTACCCATATGTTTCTCCGGAAATGCCTTATTTCCCAGGGCCTTCTTTCGGCAAATGGATCTGGTGGATGGAAAGGCTTTTAAGAAGTGAATGTAAGGAACCTGCCTGTCACATGATTAGCTTTATGTGGGGCTGGGGATTTCCAGCAGCCTATGAACATCATAATCTAAACCCAATTACTCATCGGAGATTGAAAGATCTTTTTGGCGGAGTTAGTTTTAACTACTACCGACACATTTACAAAATGCTTAAGAAGAACCAGGCAGTGAGCTTTTCTGACAAAGGGGTTTATATCGAACTTCCTAAAAATTATTTCGAGGCAGTTACTCCTGAGCTACTACCACGAACTCTTTTCGTCTCTGGTAGTGATAATAAGATTTTTCCTCAATCCAACAAACTTAGCTTCGAAGAACTTAAGAAGAAACACCCGTCCATGGACATTAGCTATCAGGAATACAAAGCTTACGGCCATCAAGATACATTGATGGGAATGAAATGTAGTAACGAAATATTTCCGAAATTTGTGAAATTCTTGAAGGAAGGTCGATAGATGCAAATAGACTTTCATTTTGGCGTGACTTATGTGGTTAGTCGAATCGCAGGTTTCAAAAAAGAAGAAGCCTATAAAATAGCTTATTCGGCTCAGTATGTTGATGATGCCGTTCACCAGGGAACCATCCACTTTTCCAATCGGGCGAGTTATAACTTTATCGCATCCGCTCATAAAATGTTAGACTACAGAAACTTTGAAGAGCTAGCCAATCACCACGTTTGGATCCCTTTTCACTTTTTACCCGGCAATCAAGTCGACCCCAAGTACAAAGATAAAATTAATGACTTTGAACAACGCCTAGTCTGTCGACCAAATAGCGAAGTTGCTCAAGAGATGTTAAGAAGTAATTTTGAAAAAAGAGACGAAGCCTACGCCCTGCACTTACTCGGAATCAGTATGCATGTTTATGCGGACACTTGGGCTCACCAAGGCTTTTGCGGCATCTCTCATCAAATCAATCAGGCAAAAGATATCTTTGATTCGGATGGAAAAATTGATCACGAACAAATGAAGTACATCAAACAATACTTTAATAAAAACAGCCTTTGGGAAAAGTTTAAATTTATCGTAAAAAACGGAGACCTTAGCCCCCTTATCGATAGCATCAAGTCGCTCTTTGTAAGCGACATCAACCCTTTAGGTCATGGGTCTGTTTTGAGTTATCCAGATCTTCCTTATCTGTATTGGATGTATGAAAATTTCAACGGCGATATCATTCATCGCAATAATCCAAACGATTTTGCATTAGCAGTAAAACATATGTATGTCGCTTTAAAAAACTTTCGACAAGAAGAAGATACCGAGATTCCTGAAGAGGACTTCAAAAAAATCTGCACTCTACTTACGAACACAAAAGTTCCTAATGGAGAGGATCGACTGATGGTCTGGATAGAAAAGATTAAAGAGGGGCATTTTAGTTTTGGTCCAGAGTTGGTGGAGTATATCGTTCAAGGAAAGAAGTCATGGCTATTTAAAGCTCTAGGTTTCGAAAAGCCACATCATTTTAAATATGATCATCTAGAGTTTGATCCAAATTTTTTAGATAGTGATTGGAAGCATCTTCATGATGCACTTATCCAACACCGTTTTTCCGTTCTTCATAATGTTTTACCTAAATTTAGAATTACCGCGGCCTAGGAGGAGACCTTGAATTTTGATTATGACGTAATTGTAGTTGGTTCAGGATTTGGCGGTTCTGTGATGTCTTGTAGGTTAACAGAGCAAGGCCATAAGGTTTGCCTTCTTGAAAGAGGCCAAGAATACCCCATGCACAGTTTTCCTAGAAGACTTCACGATGTGAAAAACAAAATGTTTTGGGACCCAAAAGACAATAAATTTGGCTATATGGAAATCAGAAATACACCAGATAGTGATTTAATGTCAGTCACTGCCTCAGGACTTGGTGGAGGCAGCTTGATTTATGCGAATGTTTTATTGCCGATGCCAGCAGAGTATTTTGAGTGGTGGCCAAAGCCATATACTAGAGAACTCCTTGATCCTTTTTATGCAAAAGTAATTGATACTATGGAAGCTTCTCCCTACCCGATGAATCGACCTTACTACTCCGATACAACTAAAACAAAAAACTATCGAAATCTCGTTAATCAGCTACCAAAAGACTCGTTCACTCTAAAAGGGCCCGAGCTTTTAGAGCCAGATCTAGCCATTCGCTTTGAAGGGGATTTTCCTGGGCAGCAGATGAAAAACAAACATGGCGCCATTCAAAGTAGCTGTAATAAATGTGGTGAGTGTGATGTTGGGTGTAATATCCATGCTAAAAACACTTTGGATTTAAATTATATTTTTAGAGCCAAAAACTGGAAAGAAAACCCCTTAGAAATAAGAACCAGAGCAGAAGTCTTTGATATTGATGTTTTAGACGAGGGGTACAGAATTCACTACAGAAACCCCGAGGACAAAAACGAGACTCATATCATCTCTGCTAAAAAAGTGGTTTTAAGTATGGGGGCAGTACATTCTCCGGCAATGTTACTAAAGTGGAAAAAATACGGCAAACTACCAAACATCAGTGATCGAATTGGAGAAAAATGGTGTGGCAATGGAGATCTTCTTGGGTTTGCCATAGATTGCGATCGAGATATGGAACCAACCAATGGCCCGGTGATTACAAGCGCTTTAAAATATCAATTTGAAAGCTATCCTGATAAATACCCAAGTGCTCTTTACTTAGAGGACGCAGGTGTTCCCATTGGAGTGGCTTGGTATTTAGCTGGAAAAATGCCATCTCCTGATAGCGCTTTAGAAACGATAAAAGTCACAGCAAGTTTTCTAAAAAACTATGTGATCAAAGCCCTAGGAATTAAAGATGAAAACGAAGAAATCAATCTTGGTGATGACTTCGCAAAAATGCTCGATAAAGACACGGACTTTCAAAAGATCTTAATTTTATTAGGAATGGGTAAAGATAGAAATTCTGGAAAAATAAAACTCAGAGAATCTGATGACGAAATTTTAATCGAATGGGACATTGAACCTAGTAGAATTCATTTTGATAGAACTAGAAAGCAAATGGGACATGTCGCGAAAGCTCTAGGCGGTACCTTTATAAATAATCCATTAACTCATTTGGATAAAATTATCGCGGTACACCCACTTGGTGGTTGCACAATGGGTACGAGTCCTGAAGATTCAGTGGTAAATACCAAAGGCGAGGTTTTTGGATATGATGGTCTTTATGTTGTTGATGGTAGTATACTGCCAACATCGGTGGGACCAAATCCAAGTTTAAGCATAGCAGCAGTGGCAGAGTACATTGCGCAGGAATGGAAGAATGATTAACGAAAGCAAATCGACCATAGACAAAATCAGAGGCTGGTTGGTATGGATCGCTGTTGGAATGTGCACCTACTATAGCATTAATGATTTTGTCTCTCGAAAAGGCTTTGAAAACATTTGGACCCTCGCACCGATCTGCTTGATTTTGTATTTTTCAGCTTACTGTTATTTAAAAGAAAAGAAAAACCTCTCTACCTGGTCTTTCTTGTTTGGCACACAAGCTTTTATGACCTATCTAATCATGATTAGCGGTGGCCTTAAAGCTCCTGGTGTATTTTGGTTTGCGAGCTTACCAATTTTATGGGCTGCTCTCCTTGGGGTCAGGGGGATGATCGTTGGCTACTCGTCGATTTTAATTATTTATGTGTCCTTTTATATAATGGGTGACTCCATTGTGTTACCTAAATATATGCCAGAAGGATCCGAGCAACTTTTTACTGCCAGACTTGAAAATTTAATTGTCTTCAGTACCTTTGTTTTTCTATTCATGTTCGGCTACACGAGAATTTTGAAAAAGGCTCAAGTAGAAGTCGAACAAAAAAACGTGCAAGTAGAAACACTTTTAAGAATCTTATTGCATGACATTTCAAACTCCTTACAGCTTGCGCAATTTCAACAAGACCTAATGAAGACCAAACAAACTTACGAAGACGCTCGAATGGACAAAGCAATCAAGCACACCTATAAAATTAACCAAATCATAAATGATGTGAGAGAACTTTTTGCTCTCTCGCAAGGAAAGCTAAATATAAACATCGGCAAAGCCTGCATCAAAGAATCTACCAACTCGGCTTTAGAATATTTAAATGATAAAATACAGTCTAAAAACATAAACATCCAGTTCACCGCTCCTAGCGAAGAGTGTTTTGCTGAAATCGACCCTAGCATTTACGAAAATCAAATCATCACAAACATTCTGACCAATGCCATTAAATTTTCCCAAGATGGTGGGGAAATCAAGATCGATCTTTACCAAGAAGACCACTTATGGAATCTTATAGTGACTGACAATGGAATTGGTATTCCTGAAGACATTCTTAAAAACCTTTTTGCCACTGATGTACCTACCTCTCGGCCTGGAACCAATGGGGAAAAAGGAACAGGATTTGGAATGCCAATCGTTGAGCAATTGGTAACTAAGTTTTCTGGAAACATTGAGGTCTTTAGCCCACCAAAGTCACACTTTTCACAAGGCACACAGGTTCATTTAAAATTTAAACACATTAGTTAAATTTCAGAGGCGAGGGAACTCCTAAGCAATCGATGCCTGCTCCCCCCAGATAGTAGCGTCCTACGTAATGTATATTCGATTCTTCAAAACCGAATGCACTTAAAGCATTTGAAAACTGCGACTCTAAAATCTTAGAAGCCTCGGCCCTGTTGGTAATATAAAAGGACTTACCATAGGGATCTACACCAGAAACACCATTGAAAAAGTTGATGTTCTTTGCCACTCTTGCGTAGCCACTTATTCTTTCAATGTTTCGAAACTCTCCGTACAACCTATGGATTTCAAAATGCTCTGACAAAAACTCTACAGCGATCGGCAAAGAAAAATTGTAAAAATGATCTCGCTTTGTCCTGTAGTATTCTAAAAATGATAATAAGCTTTGGTCTTTAGTTTCCGTATATAAGGATTCAAGAAAATCTTGTTTTTCATCCTCATCTCTATCGATCAACAAAACTCCACCTGGCAGAGCTTTTATATATAGATCTAAATGTCGTCCAGATACTTTTGAGGGCAAGACGAATAGATTCTTGGCAAATAGTTTTAAATCTTTTGCGACGATTTCTTTTGCTTCCTGAAAGCTTATTTCTCTTTGCAGTTGCGACTCAATAAAATATTTCACCGATTGAAAACGATCATGAGTAACTATCACGTAGTCTTCCGAGTTTTTAAATTTGCCAGATATCAATCCCCCACCTTCAAAAAGGCTATATTTTAAGGGAATGGAATTTACAAATTTAAACGGCATATCCTTAGCCCTAAACATTTTGAGATCAAAATAGCCAGGTCCCTCATAACTAAAAACCCCACCAGTAAGTCCACCGTAGAAGCTCTCGCCATGGCCTGGGTCTTTTAAAACAAGATGGTTCCCTCTTTGATCAAAGAATAATATATCTTGTAGCCAATCAAATTTCTTATCGACACCAACTACTTTGACAGCATGTTTTGCAAAAGCCCGTTTCACAGCTTCAAATGAGTCAGGCTCAGAATAACTTTTTTCAACTTCATATTTAGAATAGAACCAAGAATTGATTCTTTGACTTCCATCTTCAGGAAACAACGGCGCTTGTACTGAAGCCAAGCTAGGCAACGACCAAGCCATTAAAACACACACCCAAATTTTCATACACACCCTTGAAATTCACTTTAAAAAACTTCAATAGCTGTCTTATAACATGGGAAGCCATCAAATCCGGATTTTTTTAAATCTTTTCTAGGGCTCAATACAGAGAAAAAAAGGGGCCAGATCACTCTAGCCCCTCCCACAGAAGTTTCTCATCCCCCCAGATATCAAAACTTCCTACAGATTAAAATTCTTCTCGGCTCAAATCCCCCCAGATTTTAATAGAGCCGAAAATATATCCCCCTCATTTGCCTTTACTGATCCCCCCAGATCTGTGCTGTAAAGACATAGGATTTATAACCCAAAACAACAGGATTAAAAAATTCAATAAATTAACAAATGTTATAGTTTTAAGGTATGGAAATTTTACACTTTTATTCATTCATCAATTTGACTGACAAATGAGTCTTGAATCTCAATCAGCTCAAAGCTTTCAATTTTATAAGCGTGTTTTAGAAAATACTCTGAGGTCATCAAGTATTTACCGTTCCATTGCTCGCTTGAACCATGAGATCCTTGTAAAACCAGGTGGGTAATTTTGTTTCCTTGCTGCGGATCACGAAGTACCGCCAAAACCATATCGCCATGACCACCACCTGGAAAATAAGGCTCCCCAGTGATTGGATCTTTTCCTTTAGGGTGCTTTGGGTTTTCTCTATCCAGCACTCTAAACTCCGCCCCCTGTTCATTGGGTTTAAAAACATTGGCGAAATTGTAGGTAAATGAAATTCCAAGCATGCTACCTTCCGCCAAGGATTTTTCAATTTCTAGCAAGTAGCCTTGTATCGATTTTGATTTTTCAATTAGTCGGATTGCTTTGGATCTATAAGTACTTGTCTTACTAACTCGTAGAACTTTTTCACCAACTAAATCGATCAACTCTGACTGTTGCTGTAATCTGTTGTTCCAATAGTGTTGCGATTGCGTTTTAAACTTCATAAAAATACGCTGGTAATTTGCCCGAATACGACTTGCATTATTTTCGTCTAAAGACTTTAAGTCTTGTAGAGAATTAAAAGAGTAATTGTAAACTTGAGCAAGCCAAGGATCTTCTAATAGTTCTTTTTTCTTTTTAAGATTCATTTTTTCGAATTCTTCGGCGATCCTAATCCATACTACAAGATCTTCAGGAATTGAAAGCTTTTGCGCTAAATCCTGTTGCTGAAATATTTTTTGTAACAAACTTTTAACATTTTTATTTACCCCTTTAAGCTGGGTTAGTTTGGGTTTTTTAGATGTTCCGATTGAGCTTTGATACTCAGCAAACAATCTTGAGTTTTCTAAAAAGAAGTTCGATTCTTCCCAAAGCCTCTGCCTTGCCAAATTGATACTTGAAACGAAGGAATTTACATTTGCATCGAATACCGATTTTGTCGAAGCAATTAATTCTGAATTCATTTGCAATACTTGAGAGTCTTCAAATTTTACATCTTCTTGCGTTTTTCTTGGTACTGTTAATACATTTACTTCATAAACTTCTTCTGACAAATGCTCATGCGATGACTTTTTAAAAATATCTCCACTATTGCCCGAAGAAATATAATCATAGGAATCTTTAAACTCTTGCCAAAAAGAATGACTCGACGAATTCAACAGCTTTTGATTCCAGCGAAGCAAATACTCAATGCTGTTACTAAGTCTCGCACCGGTATTGCCTTGCTGCAAATTTTTAAACCGGGTCTCTAATTTTTGGGAAAAGATCTTACTTAAAAAATCTATACGATCAATTGATATTTGCCCTGCTTGAACTTGTTCTACTAATTTCTCAACTCCATTGTAAGCTGATTCTGCATAACAAGTACCACACTCTTGCCTGGTCGAGATTCGCTTTTCTAACTCACTCTTAGCAACACTAAGCTCGTACTTTCGCCCCGTATCTTTTTCGATCACATAATTGCTATCTAAAAAATCAAAGCTAAACTCATCGCTAGTTTTTTGTGGCTTCATTAATGAAAACTTACAAGCTTGCCCAAATTTCGTTGAGGCAGAAAAAGATTCGAGGGAAACCAACAAAAACAAGAGGGTCAAACTGACTAATGCCACTCTTTGTAGATTAAGATTGATTTGTCCCTGCGTCTGATGCCGCATTTTGCCTCTCAATGCCAATAAAATATACGCCGCTTTCATCTGAAACCAGCTTCATTTTGTTTTCATTTTTCTAATCATTAATAAAGCAAGTAAGGTGCCGAAAGCACTAGAGAAATATGCTTTTATGAAATTGCTAGCAGTTTTTGAGCTAGTTTCATTACCAGTTAATACTACGAAGCTTTTGCCATGCTTTTTTGGCTAGCTCATTAAGAGTTTTATCCTTTTTCTTTAAGTCTACTTTCGACACAGTAACCAAATCATGGGAACCATAATTTTGATTGAAGTAATCAATATCTACTAAATACTTTCCCGACCAAGATGCATTAAATCCATGATTGCCTCTAAGAACCAGGTATTTAATTTCATGGCTATTGGTGTCTCGTAATACATGAAGAACCTCCTCCATATGATTTCCCCCTAAAACAAATTGATCGTAATGGGATTGAGGGACATTCGGATTTTTCGTAACTTTTAAATTTTTAAATCCAGCATGAACCGCTGGAGGATGTAGGTTTTGCTCTAAGTAATTAAAAGAAAGCATCACAGTTTTATTATTCAACAAGGCGTCTTCTATCTGTAAAATATTTTGGTCTTTTAAAAGCCTTGACGCCGCAACGCTCGCCTCTAGCTCTACCTCTATACTTACTTGCAATGGAAGTAGATGCACCGACTCCCCTTGCCTCTTAGTCTTCCAATGTTCAAGCATTTTTTCTTGGTAGCTCTCTGCTAATTCTTTTAAGTTCCTACGAAATCGAGGGATTAAACGCTTGGCGCTTGCCTTTTGAAAGTCATTAAAAAAGCTTTGCAACTGTGTGTGGTAGTGATTCATTTCTAAGATAGTTGGACTATCAAATTCAAAAACGTAATTATTAATTAATTTTTGGCTGATACTTGGAAATATCTCTAAAAATGAGAACACAATTTTAGCTTGTTCTGCCTCACTGTAGTTCTCAAGTCTATTGATCAGTCGAAACCAATCCTCTAAAACAGATCTTTCAATTGGTGAGAACAGCCTTTCTTTTTCCATTAAGAGTTTTTGTAAGGCTTCTATCTTCACCAGAGCTCTAGTGTTTATCTGCAAAGGTAGTTGGTAAGCCAATTTGCTATATTCACGATGAAAGACTAAAAGCTCTTCTTCTAGAAACTGCCTTTCACTTTCAACAACTTTAGAGGAAAACTCATGCAAAACATTATCTTCAAATTCAACATCCGCTTTGTCCTTAGCTCGAACCAAATAGCTATTGTACCGAGCTTTCACATCCACCTTTAAGCGATCGCCCTTTTGATAAGGAAATAGCGAGTAACTTGTTCCACCATAGATGGAACTAAAATCTTGCAATTTTTTATCACCAGGCTTTTGGAATTTTTTTGCGAGGTAAACATTCAGATAGCTAGAAATGCCAATATGTCTTAGTTGCGCTTTCTCTGGATTTGGCTCGTGCAGATTTCCTTCGAAATTATCATAGCGGTTGCTTAAAGCTTCTAGAATAAAAGACAAGCGATCGATTGAGTATTGACCATTAGATTTGATACGAATGTTTTTTTCAACACTGGCAGCGAAGGCTTCTACATAACAAATGCCAAAACACTGCTTGGTACTAATGTCCTTGTCATAATCTTTTAGGTCCAGTTTTGAATAAAGTCTCTCACCAGTTACTTTGTCTTCAAAGACTTGTAGTTCGGGCTTTGCGCTCAAGTTGCAAGAAAGCTGAGCTTGAGAAACAGCAGCGTATAATTGCCCCTTAAAAACACACAAAATGAGTGCAGCCTTTGCTAGGCTTTTAATTTTTCCGTTTAAGCTCAAACTTAGCCTCATTTTTTAGTTACGAATAGCTTCCGGGACCTAATAAAAACCCGGACCAATTCAAATTATCTTAACCATTTTTAAGCATTATAAGTCTAGTTTGCTTATTTTATAAACACACAATCTGACTTTTTTGAGCCTTTCAAAAAAATATCTAATGCATCCCAAAACAAATGCTCCCTGACGCAGCAAGGTGTGCTAAATCACTGAATTTAAATGTAAAATTTACATTCCAAACAGGGGGGATTAATGAAATGGATTTCAATTCTAGTTCTTTTTATGGCAACGACTGCTTTAGCAAAGAACCACGTCGAAATTAGTAAAGACGAAATTATCGTAAAATTTAAACCACAACTAATGAATCAGTTTAGCATGTCTGCTTTAAGCATGGATGAAAACATCAGTGGTTTCCTATCATTGGCAACTGGCCAACCAGTAAATGATGCGAAAGTATTATCAAAAACTGGAAACTCAGTAGTTGCATTGCTTAAGTTTGATCAAAGCGCTGGCGAAGTAGAAAGCCTAAGTACAAGCATGCAAGCCCAAAACCCATTGATTGAATGGGCTCACCCGAACCGCATTTATCATGGTGAATACCGCGAGGGTTTAAGAGCTTCTGATTTCAATGATCCAAAGATTAAGGAACAAACTCATCTTCCACAAATCGATGCTTTTAGTGCTTTAGCGATTCAAGCTGGCCGTAAAGAAGTGATTCTTGCTGTAACTGATGATGGTTTTGATCTTGATCACGAAGATCTTAAAAACATTTGGCATGTGAACAAAAAAGAAATTCCTAACAACGGTATCGACGATGACAACAACGGTTATGTTGATGATGTAGTTGGATGGAACTTTGCAGGTAAGAACAACAACCCTGACTACGGAAACGGACACGGTGGTCACGGAACTCACATCGCAGGTATTATTGCTGGTATGCCTAACAACGGTAAAGGAATTATCGGTGTTGCTCCTGGAATTAAGGTTATGCCACTTAAGTTTTACGGCGGTGGACAATGGACTTCTGCAATTGTTTATGAAACTTATGCTTATGCAGTAGCAAATGGAGCTCGTATCATTAATACAAGCTACAATGTAAATGCAATGTCTAGAGATCCAATTTATGTAAACGCTGTGAAATTAGCGCATGACAATGGTGTATTGGTTTTTAACTCTGCTGGTAACAGTGGTGAGAAAGATCCTGAAAGATCAAGACTAGATACATACTTCTTAGTGGCTTCTGTGGCAGCTTCTGCGAACGAAATTTCTCGTGATAAAAAATCTGGTTTCAGTAACTACGGATGGCAAATTGATATCGCTGCTCCTGGTGGAAACATTATGGCTACAGCGCCAAACGACCAATATGTAGACATGAGTGGTACTTCCATGGCATCTCCAATGGCCGCTGCTATGGCTGGATTAATTTGGTCTCAGTTTCCAAACATGGATGCAAGACAAGTGACTCACATATTGACCACTTCTGTAGATGACATTTATAAAAAGAATGCTAGATACGTTCATGGCTTAGGTTTTGGTCGTATCAATGCTCACAAGATGGTTGACCAAGTTGCTGACCCTCTTCAACTTTTTATTCCAGAGTTACAAAAGACAAGAAACCCTGTTGTAAAATCATCAAACAACTCTTTTACAATTCGCTTCAGAGGTTCTCCAGGTGCAGCACCTCGCCCAATTGGAATCATTTCTGTTGATCACCAGAAAGGTTCTAAAGTTAGAAGAAGAATGCGTATTCAACAAAACATCAATCTTGGTACGAATCAAATTTCTTACAAGTACGATGCTCTTCCTGCTGGACAGTACGCAATTGTAGTTCCACAGGATTCTTTCTTAGATCCATTCGGAAACCATATGGATGGTGATTACGATGGTCGCCCAGGTGGAAACTTAGTGATTCCATTTACGGTTGAATAAACTTTTAAGTTTTAAACTAAAAAGCCTCTTTCCCTCGAAAGAGGCTTTTTTTTGCCCTCGCCCCTACTATTGCCAATCGCTTTATCTGTTTTTTAAGAGTCCTTGCCAAATTTTGTAAATGGTCATTTGAAGAGTGACAAATTTGCGCTTTAGTTTATCCGAAAAGGCCTCAGATTTCTTCTCACACTGGCCCAGGCTTTGCTTCTATAAAAGACAAGTCACTCGCAGTACGTTAGTTAAAATGTGGCTACCTCGCATAGACCCTTTCCCCCCCCTGGGGTTCTATGCGAGGCCTTTTTTTACTCCCCCCCTAAAATAAAAAAAAGCTCCGTTTCTCGGAGCTTTTTTATTTTTACTAATCAGAATTTCAGAAAAAAGAGGGTGAATGGGAACTTCAAGCGCAGACTCAGTAAGGAATCCCTCTACGAACTACAGACGCAACTTCGGGGCAAATCAGGTTTAGGAAAGATTGTTATCGTGTTGCTAATCTTTGTATTTATATATTAACTCACTCCGACCTCAACATTGGTAAATAGAACTAATTGTGAGCAAATCTTGGTTCTTCTTAATCATAACGAGAGCCTTCGCTTGGATCTTTAAGTTGCCTTCAATCTTTTGTGTTAAAAGCGTCATATTTACTCTCTGTATATTACAAACACTCTTTTCGTTTCCCTTTTAAAAATACATGCTCGGCGGATTTTAAAAGTCCTAAGACTTACCGAGCATGTGGATGAGAGGGACGTAATCGTGTTACATACCACTATACTCGGATGCTTTGATTTTTTGAACGCTTGTTTAAATATACATAGGTTTCTTGTAATTTCCGTTTTAGTTTGAAACGAAAATCACTTTTTCATTGATATTTTAGAGATGGGACGAATTGAATCGAGACTAATTATCTAATACTGGGTCGGTGATAGAGAACAATTGCACGTTAAATTGATAAACTCTTTCGCCACCTTCAGTACTTCTCGCTACCGCTGTATCACGATGATACTTTTTTCTGAGTTTTCTAAGATCAAACTTCAATCTTTCAAACTCATCTCGGTTCATACAAAGCGTAAGTGCACCGAACTCACGGTCCTTCGGAGAATCGTTAAACAAACTCTCCATTGCAAGATTAATAAACTCTGCTTGAATCTTCTTAACCAAAGCAACTGGAATTTCTTCTGGAGTTTTAATCACGTCTCTAAGTTTCTTGGCTTCACCAGTTTCTTCATCAATAGAAATTTCACCAAGATCCACTAACCTTTGAATCGCAGCTTCGATTTCATCGATACTAACTTTTGGTCGAAGTTTTCTTTGAATTTCTTTGGCCGTGAAATTCATACCTCGTTGCGCAACCATTTCATAGATAACCCAACTAATCCATCCTGGGATTTTCTCCCAAATGTCTTTGTTGATTTCACCACGGTCTAGTTGGTGCTTTACTCTCAAGTCATGCAACTCTCTCAAATGAAAGTTTCTAGTATCACCGTCTTTAGCTTGGCTATAACGAACAAGATAACGGAAGTCTTCCGTTTCCTCTTTTGTTAAAGCTAATGCTTTGGCAAACTTTGGAATCATGCTATCGGATAAATTTCTTTTACCATCGATCACAAGCTTTAAATAATTGGGACTTTTAATATCAGCACGAGCACTAAAAACCGCATAGGTATAATTTCTTTGCGTTTGTTTTTGGTGTAAATAGTAATCACGTAAGTAGTCACGAAAATCTAAGTAGTGCGAAACTATAGGAAGTTTAGACGAATCTAGATTTCGATTTTGATTGATGATCTCCATGAAAGATCTGCCCCCCAATTGCTGTTACTCTCGATCGATGCCCTTGCCTAGACGAAGGTAGGGTCTACTTTAAGGATTACAGGGCTTTAGAGCTATGACAAGTAGACTTTTCATTTACAGCGCATTGTATAAGGACTATTGACTATATGGAAAAGTGAAATTTTCTGAAAAGATATCCCCAGAACCCACAAACTTATCCACAAAGTATTTTTACCATTGAGTCTATGATTAACCTAGTAAAAACAAACACTTGAGAGTACGGAGCAAAAGACTCTGTTTTCAATAAAATGACTTTATTTATTCTAAATTTACATTCCACAAACAGTATTTGCATTGTGAATAAGCATATAGGCAAATGGAATTGTCTTTTGACATTTGGGTGACATATAAATGAGAGATTCACTGTAAATTGAAAATCAATTGATAAGATGAGTTATTTACTGATTTCGTACCATATTCAAGAAATGGGCTCCGAGGGCCTATCTAAGCTTTCTTATAGCGAAGAAAGCCGCGATCGACAATTGCTTGATCTAAAAGAAAATCTTGGTGCAAAAGAGCTGTTTCATCTAGCTACCTGTAATCGAGTGGAATATCTTTTTCACACCGACAATCTCGAAGAACTTTTAGAAAATATAAATACTAGCAAACAACTGCCCTTAGACACGGCCCGATTTTTTAGTAGTAAAGAATCAGTGGTGCAACATTTGTTAGAAGTAGCTCTCTCCATGGACTCTATGATTTTTGGGGAAAACCAAATTTTAGGGCAACTAAAAACAGCTTACCAAGAATCTCTAAAGTTTAAATCTCTTGGACCGCAAACTAGTGGCTTGATCCAAGAAATTTTGAAACACGCCAAAAAAATTCGTTCAGAAACCAAATTGAGAAACATCCATACTTCGGTGGCTACCGTTGCTGCCAGAGAGTTTACTGAGCGAGGAAGTAAAACAGATAAAATCTTGTTTATCGGCGCAGGTGAAACCAATCAACTCGCCGCTAGATATTTACATAAATATGGTTTTAGAAATTTTGTGTGGTGTAACAGAAGCGCTGAAAAAGCAAAGCAAATGGCTAAGAACCTAGGTGGAGATACTTTGAGCTTTAAAGATATGCTTGAGGCCAAGACTCCTAAAGTAGATGCCGTTTTTTTAGCGACCAATGCCGGTAAAGTTATTTTCTCAGAAAAACAATTCCTAGCGGCAAAGCCAAATCAAGTCTTTGACTTATCCATTCCCAATAATGCCTCTAAAGAAGATTCAGAAAAGCATTCTTGTCGCTACATTGGGGTAGAGCATTTAGGTGAAATACTAGCCAAAGAAGAGGCCAAGTATTTGCAACTAAAAGATTCTCTTGCAAAAAAAATTAAAAAATCTTTAAAAGAAATTTCCCAATTTCTTGATGAAAAAAGACTAAGCCCAGTCATCACTGAGAGCTTAGAAAACATTGATCAAATCCTAAAATCCGCTATGGATCAGCTTCCTAAAGAATTACAAAACTTAGACCAACAGCAAACAGAAGCCCTGAGGTTGTGGACAAGACGTCTCGTAAAAAAAGCTAAGCATGAGCACATTCAGCAACTAAAGAAACTAAAAAAATCAGGAGCATCGGGGTGAACAAAATTTTAAAAATTGGTACTCGTGGCAGTGAGTTAGCTCTCTGGCAGGCCGAGCATTTGAAAGCTTCCCTAGCAAAAATTAACATTGAATCAGAACTAGTGATCATTACCACCAAAGGAGACAAAGACTATCGTCCTCTTAAAGACATTGCTGGTGATGGTTTTTTTACTAAGGCTCTCGAAAACGAACTTTTTGCTGAGAACGTGGATCTTGCGATTCACAGCTGTAAAGACTTAGCTTCAATGAAACTTGCCCAATTGCCTTGGCGAGGTTTTGGCCCTAGAGCAGTAACCAAAGATGTTTTAATTTTACACCGTGATCACATAGACAATAAAGAACTAGCTGATCTTAAAATTGGAACCTCTTCCCCTAGAAGAGTTGCTCAATTGAAAAAATACTTTCCAAAAGCGCAAGCACTCGAGCTTCGTGGAAATGTTCCAACTAGAATAAACAAAGTCTTAAGCGAAGATTACGACGCTATTATATTGGCAAAAGCTGGTTTAATGCGCCTTGGCCTTTTGGATAAACTACCAAGTGACTTACTAGCCATCGACCTGGATTGGACAACAGCTCCTTGCCAAGGGATTTTGGCCATTCAAGCCAAACAAGAAATTTTAAATCGCATCGATGAGCTTTTCGACCCAGAATTAGACCGAATCGCGCAAATTGAAAAGTCTGTTCTAGCCTACCTTGGTGGTGGCTGCCACATGGCTGTTGGGGCACAAATTGAAAAACAGGACGATGGTTACCAGTTTTCCTTTTTCTTCGAAAATGAAAAACAGCAGATTCAAGATTTTGTAAAAAAATACAATTCTCTTGAAAGCCTAGAGGCTGAAATTTTTAGCGATATTGCCGAAGCATCTGGTTCGAAGGAATTGATTCTTACTCATAATTTAGTGAACCATAAAAAGGTTTACTCATTGGCCGCTGGTAAAAATATATTATGCCGAAGCTTGCCGATGATTGAAGTAAAAAGTGCCGTTCATCCAAGAGAGTTTCACGAAAAACTAGAAGAGTTAAAAAAGCTGAAAGCTTTTATTTTTACCAGCCAAAATGCAGTGAAAATATTTTTCCTAGAACTAGTAAATCAAAACTTTGATTTTGATTTTTTAAAAGATAAATCATTGATTAGCATTGGAGCTGCGACAGCGAAAAAAATCAAAGACTTTGGATTTGACAGCATCCAGCCCGATTCAGAAAGCAGTTCTAAAGGGCTCATTGAGTTACTCAACAAAGATTACAAAGCAGGGGACTCTTTAGCCCTTATTGGCGGAGAGCAGTCGCATCTTTTAAAATATCGCAATCAAGTCAACGCAAAGCTCCTGCATTTCGTGGTTTACCGAACCGAAAAGACACAAAAAAAGCACCCCTTCTCAGAGAAGGCAGCAATTAGTTTTGCAAACCCCAAGGCGGTAGAAAATTTCGTTTCCGTCTATGGGAAAGAAGTGCTAAATAACAAGAATATTTTTGTCATTGGTCCCAGCACCGCTGCCAGTTTAGAAGCCCTCGGCTTTGATGTTCAACAAGCAAAAAACTCTGGCTCCTGGGAAGACTTATTGCAACTAGTTGAAAAAAACTAGGAAGGATCGAGTATGAACAGACAGGCTTCCATTAATAGTTATGAAAAAGCAAAAAACTTAGCCCCTGCCGGTGTACATAGCCCAGTTAGAGCATTTGGTGCAGTTGGTGGAGCTCCCATATTTTTTGAAAAAGGTAAAGGCGCTGAAATTACCGACATCGATGGCAACACCTACTTAGATTTTTGCATGAGCTGGGGCGCCTTAGCAGCGGGTCATGCCCATCCGCAGGTGGTAGAAAAAGTAAGCGAGCAAGTGGCAAAAGGAACTCACTACGGAACCCCTACTCTATTAGACATTGAGTTGGCAGAATTAATTTGCGATGCCATCAAACCAATGAATCGAGTTCGCTTTGTAAATTCAGGTACAGAGGCTGTAATGACGGCCATTCGACTTGCACGTGGGATTACTAAAAAAAATAAAATCGTAAAAATCCATGGTGCTTATCACGGTCACCTAGATTCTTTACTCGTTGCCGCAGGTTCTGGATTAGTGACTCAAGGTCAAAGCTCTTCTGCCGGAGTTACCGAAGGCTGTGTGCAGGACACACTTTTAATTCCCTACGATAGCGAAGAAGCTTTAGAAGAAGTTTTTAAAGCTCACAAAGACGAGATTGCCGGGGTGATCATTGAACCAATCCTTGCTAATAATGGTTTGTTTGAACATAAGATGTCTTACTTAAATAAACTTAGACAACTATGCACTGAAAATTGTGCCATGTTGATTTTTGACGAAGTAATTACTGGCTTTCGTGTTGCCCTTGGTGGAGCCCAAGAAAAATATGGCATAGAAGCTGATATTGCCACTTACGGAAAAGTAATTGGTGGCGGAATGCCGATTGGAGCTGTGGCTGCTAAAAAAGAATACCTTGAACAACTTGCTCCTACGGGCCCAGTTTATCAAGCCGGTACTCTTAGTGGAAACCCGGTGGGAATGGCTGCGGGGATTGCCACGATGAAAGCATTAAAAGAAGGAAACTTTTACGGTAAACACATTAAAGAGCTCGGCCATTATTTCGATGAGAAAATTACTCAGGCCTGCCAAAACGCAAAACTTCCTATGGATTTTCGCCGAGTAGATGCCATTTTTTGGTTAACCCCAGGAACTGATACTGCACCAAATGCTCCCAGTGAAATTACCGAAGAAAATGCCAAAGTCTATGCCGGTCTATTCAACCACTTTTTAGAACAAGGCATTTACATTGCTCCTTCAGCTTACGAAGTTGGTTTCTTAACTCTTAGTCATAGCAAAGAGCATATCGATAAACTGGCAAAAGCCATCGAGACTTATGACCTCTAAAGTTCGCACACGCCTCAGAGCGCTTTTTATCATTCTTGCATTATTAGCCATCGCCCAACTTGGGTGGTGGTCTTATCTTCTCATTGATCAACAAGCACAAATTAGCCAAATCTTGCAAACCAAAGAGGCTTACGACCGAGAAAGTCGGTTTTTGTTTATGATTTTTACCGAGGGTGGCTTTTGGATTGTCATGTGGACCATTGGTTTGTTCTCAATCTATAAAACCTTTATGCAAGAACGCAGACTGTATCAAGCGCACAGAGATTTTCTATCGGCGGTAACCCATGAACTAAAAACTCCCATTGCTGGAGTTCAATTGGGCTTTGAGGCCTTAAGAAGAGATCTTAGCCCTGAGAAAAAAGAAACCTTCATTAAACGTGGATTGGATGCTACCGAAAAATTAAAATTTCAAATCGAGCACATTTTAAGTCTGAGCCAACAAGATTCCCAAATCCCGAAACATAGAGCAACTTTCAACCTTAAACAATTGGTCGAAGAGTGCATTGAAGAGTGTACGCATGATTTTCATCAGCATGTCCAATGGCAAATGGCCATCGATGAAAACCTTAGTGTCACTAGCCAGAGAGAATCATTAAAGGTGATCATTAAGTCCATAATTGATAATGCCTTAAAATATGGAAGCATCGCAGATAACTCCCCTTCTCAATTGTTTATCAATATCGACTACTCAGACGGCCAATTAGCTATTCGAGACAACGGAATTGGCTTTGAGGAAAACGCTGATAATTTATTTATTGATTTTTTCCGTGGAAATATTGCGAAAGAACTTGCGATTCCCGGTACTGGAGTGGGATTATCAGTGGCAAAACAGATGGCCGATAAACTTGGCTACGAAATAGAGATTTCTAGTCAGGGTTTAAATAAGGGCTGTACTTGTAAGATAAGGATGAAACTTTGAGCGCGAAGATTTTACTCATAGAGGATGATGATATTTTAGGAGCAAGCATCTCCGATTTGCTACACCTTGAAAACTATCATATCGATTGGATCACCAATGGCCAAAAAGGTCTTGAGGCCGCGCAAAAGGGAATTCACGATCTCGTTATATTAGACGTTATGCTACCGGCAAAAAATGGTTTCCAAGTATTAACAGAGCTTCGTGAAAGCTCCTCCGTTCCGGTATTGATATTGTCTGCCAAATCTACGGCAGAGGATAAAATTAAAGGCTTAAAGTTGCGCGCAGATGATTATTTGGCCAAACCCTTTCATTTGGAAGAGTTACTTTTGAGGATCGCAACCATTTTGAGAAGAAGTAAATCTCAAACTCATGAAATCCAAAACATTAAAATTGGTGCTTCCTTAATAAATTTTAACCAAAGATCAATAGAGTCCGATGGAAATGAAAGTATACAGCTAACTGAAAAAGAAGCCGACCTACTTAGGCTATTAATTTCTAATGCCGGAAAAATTTTAAGTCGCGATGAAATCTTAGATCGCGTTTGGGGTGCTAACAATCACCCTACTCCACGAACAGTGGATAATTTTATTTTAAAATTACGAAAACATATTGAAGAAGATCCACAAAACCCGAAGCACTTGATTTCTCAACATGGCGTCGGCTACGGAATTAACTTATAGGAAGTAAAAATGTCGAACTACATTAACGCACTAAAAGCTCAAAACAAAGAAAGAATCCCTGTTTGGTTTATGCGACAAGCTGGTCGTTACCTTCCAGAATACATGGAACTAAAAGATAAGTATGACTTCAAAACTCGTACGCACACTCCTGAATTGGTAAAAACCATCAGCTTGCAGCCCTTAGAACGTTATGATCTTGATGCGATCATTTTATTTTCTGACATTCTAACTTGTTTAGAATTTATGGGTGCTGAGTTTAAGTTTAGTACTGGCGGACCAAAGTTAGAAAACTCCGGTGCTGAAGTATTGCAAAATTTAACAGAACTAAATCCTCAAGACCTAAGCTTTGTGATTGATGGAATTAAACTTATCGTCGATGCAAAACCAGATAAGCCTTTGATTGGCTTTTGTGGCGCTCCCTTTACCATGGCGAGCTATGTGGTTGAGGGTGGAACTTCTAGAGAGTTTTTAGAAACTCGCCGTTTTATGCATTCAAACCCAAAGGCTTTCTTAAAAGCAATGGATCTATTAGCCGACAGCATTTCAAATTATTTGGTTTACCAGGTTGAAAATGGAGCACAGTCGGTTCAAGTTTTCGATTCATGGGTTGGGATTTTAAGCGAAGACCAATACACAAAATTCATTTTACCATCTATGCAAAGATTGGTTTCTAATTTTAAATCCAAAGCAAATGTTCCATTGGTGCTTTACTCACAACCTACCCTTCACATTCTTCCACAGTTGATGGAAACCGGTGCGGATGCCTTTAGTGTAGATTGGAGAAGCCCAATCGAAAAACTAGGAAAAGTGATCGACTACAAAATGGATCGTGAAATTGCCATTCAAGGAAACCTGGATCCTGTTTTAACCACTCAAGATTTCAGCATTGCCAAACCAGCCGTAGACGCTATTTTGCAATCGGTTGAGAAGGCTGGCTTCCGTGAAAAGTTTGTTTTTAACGTAGGACATGGAGTAACTCCATTTACTAAAACCGAAACACTTGCCGGCATCATCGAAACAGTTCACGCTTTCTAAAATTTAGTTTATTTGCTTCTGTTGGGTCTTAATACATAATTGTAAGTAATTCTCACAGAAGCAAATTTCAAAGCATTCTCTCCTAGAATGCCTTAGAATAGCAGCTATGCGCTATTTAATCGCTTTACTCTTATTCCTAGCCTCTCTTGGCCTTCAAGCACAAAGCTTAGATGCTTTCGACTCCTTGTTGCTAGAATTAGAAATGAGAAGCTTTTTTAAAGAAAATATCAAGTCCACAGGAGAAGGTCTTGGAATAAGAAGATTTTCAAGATCCTCAAGCAATACGATGCTTTTTGAAATCGCCCCACTTAGACCTGCCAATGCCGAAGCCCTTTCTATTGTTAAGTTTCAAGTATTTGAGAAACACCTTTTTTTAGAATTTGATTTTATAAAAGATCAAAAAAGAGAACATTTTAAAAGAGCCTTTGCTCCTGCAAAAGTCTTAGACTCTGAAAGTATGAATATCATTGAGTACAGAGAGTTTTCGGTATCAATCGCACACAAGGTCATTGCAGAAGTTTTCAAAGAATTGTTTCAGGAAAAAATAACTGTTTCTAACAAATACTTCAAAGCTAGCTGTGTTGGCTCAGCAAACTAGTCTTTTTTAGTTTTTTAAGACCATCAAAAACCAAGGCTTTAGGTACTACATATAGTTTATCCTTTCGCTCTGAATTTGAGATTGCCACGGACAATTTAAAATTAAATTGCCCAGCCATTGCAGACATCTCTCGCAACCAAAAAAAATTGCAGGTCCTTTTAAGCCGTACTTTGACAATGGCTTTCCCTTATGAAAAATCGCCCACCAAAGCTTAGGGCTGTATCAAAATGATACAAATGGATAAAAAAAGTCTCTCAGATGCAAATCCTTTGATTTTAAAGATGTCCTATAGATCTTCGTCCCACATTGAGATAGAATAAGGCATTGAATTATATGGGGGAATCTTGTGAAAATTTTGATTCTTAGTAGTTTACTATTTTTGGCCTCTTGCGCCCATTCCGTACAAAAAAACATTAAAGACATTCAAGCTGGAATGACTAGAGCTGATGTGATCGATGATCTAGGTTCGCCACTCTATGTCGATCGATCCGACCCAGATAAGCACATCTGGGTTTATAGATACTATGACAAAGAAGAACAACGCTGGGTTCGAAAAGCGGTTTACTTCACCAATGATATTGTCGAAAAGCTCGATGAAGCGCCCAAAAGAAAAGTGGTTTTAGAAAACACAATTACTGAACCCTTGGATTTAGAAGAGGCAAAGCCTGCGCGAAGAGTGAAAGGTGCAATCAAAGATCAACCTGGTGTTGGCTCTGAAGATTGGTATCAAGAAATAAAAAGACTAGAAGCTGAAAAAGCGCAGTCAGAAAAAGAAAAGACTGTACCTAGCTTTAAAAACATAAACTAAAATTTAAACAAGATAAAGACTCTGTCATTATAGTGAAACTGGCTTTTGCCGATTAAGGGATCTATAGCAATTTCTTAAACCAAAAGTCAGAAACTCTGATGTCTTCAAATTACTCAACCGACAAAGTGACACTAGGAACTTCGGTGTCTAAATCCGTTTTTTCTTTCTTCTTAGGCGCCATGGCTTTTGGCTTTGGTTTTTCTATATTGTATACTTTTTTAAGTTTTCTTTGAATGCGGTCCAATTTTCCATAAATACCTACCGCATCTTCAAACTCTTCCAAAGACTTTAGACGAACATTTCTATAATTTCGTTCCGTAGAATCCCCTTGCTCGGGATGTTCAAAACGAATGTGATTTCTGATTTTATTGTACTCTTCAAAAGCCTTTTTCAACTCTTTGTGTTTTTCAACAATCAAATCCAGAGCCGCTGCGCTCTCAGAACCTTTTTTTGTATTTTTGATTTCAATGTTTTTTTCAATCTCTGATTCAATCTGGTTAATTGTTGCAAGCTTCTCTTTCAACTTTGAAGCGTGAACCATCCAATCACCAGAAAAAGCTTGGCAAATGTAGCTAAGGCTAAAAAGGAGAAGGCTTATTAAAAATCTACTACTCATTAATAGCTCCTTGGGTCCAACTCACTTCCATTCCGCTCATCTCTAACTCTGAAACTAAAACAGAAGCTTTTACGGGGTTCAAAGATTCGATCACTAATTTTCCATCATCGATCTCTTTGATTAAATCCTCCACGCTTAGCATAAGCTGACGATTGGATAAAATGTCCATCAAAGCTCGACGCTCTTCAGAAGTATCTATTCCTTCTATCATTAAATTGTAATATAAAATTCCATGTCTCGCTTGCGATTTATCAGAATTCCCAAAATCGACCACTTCTTGTAAATGCTCTTGAGGGCTTTTTCTCAGCTCCTCTACATTATCTACTGCTTCAAGGTCTTCATGAGGTTCTTCATAAGCTTGCTCGCTAGAAGCCTCTACAAAAGCCTCCTCTTCTTCTACAGAATAATCAACAGTAGTGTCTTCAACTAGATCTTGTTGTGGCTCTGCATATAAGTCTTCTGCGCCCATAGCACTTTCTTGTTCAAATGGTACTTGAGTAAACTCAGAGCTAAATGGAGCGGAAGCTGTATCATCTTGGATAACGGCTTGATCTTGATTTTCAGCAGACTCTTGTTCTGCCTGAGGAAATTCTATAAATTCATCTAGTGGATGCGCGGAAGAATCGGCTGACCAATTTTCTTGGCCGGCATTGTTGTTCCATGACTGCTGATTTGCCCAATCTTGATCAGGTGAATTTGTGTTGGCAAAATCTGGTTTTCTTTGTTCGGCATCAATAGAATGTTGAAGATCCTCGACAGAATGAAAGGTTTGCAAGCTAGGCTCTTCCAGTGGCACATCACTAGAACCATCGCTCACGCTAACAGAACCATCTAAATTTACATAAAAGACTGCCTGGCAACTATCACATTGTGCCATACCAAAGTCGATATTAGATTCTGCGCTACATTGAGGACATTGTACTGCCATAACAATATTATAAGGGACTTCAAAAAACTAAGAAATTAAAACCTTGTAAGTCGGTAGACCTTAGTAAAGTTGATTTTGCAATACATCCACAAGTAAGCCGTCTCGCAGGGCAAATCTTGTTGTGTGAACCGAAGTCCCGCCATAATAATCCAAGACACAAAGAAACAAGACCAGGCCTGGAATTATTAAATCCCTACGTTTTGGCTCTAAGCCTTTCATTTCAATCACTTCATCGTAGGTCATCCCCGTCATCTTTGACAATAAGCGCTCTATGTTTTGGTAACTCAAAGGAGGAAGCTGGTCGTAGTGTTTTCGAATTAGACGACTTATGCTTTTGATCGTCCCACTACTCCCCAGCACAGTTTCAATTTCCTGTTTATCAAAATGCTGATTCGATTTTTCTAACACCTGCTGAACATGATTTTTTGCTGCGGCAATGACTTTCTCTCGTTTTTTAACTCCTAGCTCATAGAAATCTTCAAAGAACAATTGTTTCAATCGAAGTGACCCGACCGGCATACTAAAAGCCCAATCTATGTCATTTTCTTTAATAAAACTAATTTCGGTACTGCCCCCACCGATATCAACCAGAAGGCACCTATTTGCAGGAAGCTTTTCGTTTCCTAAAATACCTAGCGCAATCTTTTCGGCCTCTTCCTTGCCCGAAATTATATGAATATCTACATCTATTTTTTTACGAACTTTTTTTATAAACTTTTTGGCATTATCCGCCGTGCGCATCGCACTGGTGGCATAAGCAAAAGTCTCTTTGATTTTCATTTCTTTAATATAAATTTTAATTAGGTCGAAAGTTTCCATGGCACGATCCATTACTTTGTCTGAAATTTGCCCTGTAGTAAAAACATCGTCCCCTAGACGAATCATAAACTTTTCTCGATGTATGAGAGAAAATTCTTCGTCATCATAAACGTCATAAACATCAAAGCGTAATGAATTTGTTCCTAGATCAATAATAGCAATTCTCAAACCTACTTCTTCTTCCTTTTCTTACTGTGCGTGTACATTTCCATGAATTGCTTATGAATCCCCATTTTACTATTTTCTCTTCTCAAGAATTTATATTCTCCATCAGAGCCTAGTTCCCAAGTTTGGTAGGTGTCTTCCCAGTGCATTTTAAATATTTGCCATAACTGGGATTTAATCTCGGGACTTTTAATTGGTACAATGGTTTCGATTCGATTACTGAGGTTTCTTCTCATCCAATCCGCGGAACCCACAAAAAATTTAGCATCTTCTTGCTTCTCTTGTCCATTGGCAAAACAAAACATTCTGGAATGCTCTAAAAACTGACCAATGCATGAGCGGACCTTAATGTTCTCACTTAAATCTTTCTTCTGAGGAATCAATGAACAAAAGCCTCTCACAAGTAAACGTACTTCCACTCCTGCTTGGGAAGCCTCATAAAGTTTTTCTATGATTTGAGAATCTTCTAAACTATTCATTTTGGCCATGATCCGAGCAGGAAGACCTTTTTTTTGGTTTTGAATTTCCGTATCAATCAATTGATTAAAGCTTTTACGCATATTTATTGGAGCCAGTAGCATTTTTTTATACTTAGTTCTTAGAGACAAACCGGTTAAATAGTTAAACACCTCTATCAAGTCCGTAGTAATTTTAGGATCACTAGTGAATATACCCAAATCAGTATAAAGCTTAGCCGTTCCTGGATTATAGTTTCCAGTACCAATGTGAGCGTAGAACCGATATTTATCTTGTTCCTCGCGAATGACTAGGCAGGTTTTACTGTGAATCTTCTTACCTACAAAACCATAAACCACATGGACTCCGGCTTTTTCTAAAAATTCACTCCAGTAGATATTTCTCTCTTCATCAAAGCGTGCTTGAAGCTCTACCACGCAAACCACTTGCTTGCCCTTTTCTGCTGCCTTCACTAATAGAGGAATGATAGGACTATCTTTACCCGTTCGATACAATGTCATTTTAATGGCTAAGACATGAGGATCATTGGTGGCTTCTTTTATAAACTCCTCAACACTTCCAGAAAAACTCTCATAAGGATGATGCACTAGAACATCATGCTCATTAATGATTTGAAAAATCGATTTAGATTCATCAAGAAAAGCCTTTGGCTGCTGAGGAATCCAAGAAGGGTATCTTCCAGCCCGGATATTTAAACTAGCTATTTCAAAGAAACTTTCAAAATCAATGTGTCCATTTATTTCAAAAATATCTTCATCACCTATTTCTAGTTCTTCTTTTAAGAGATCTAACATTTCCGGATTTGGTTTGGTGTTAACCTCTAAACGAACCACATGCGCCAATCTTCTTCTTCTTAAGCCTTGCTCTACTAGCTCTAGTAAATCTTCAACATCATCATTATCTTGATCAACATCTGCACTTCTAGTTACACGAAAAGCCAAGACATCTTGGATGATCATTTCAGGAAATAGTTCATGAAGGTGCTTTTCTACCAGATCTTGCAAACTAATAAATTGCTTTATATTATCCTCAGACTCTGAAGGTAACTCAATCCACTGAGCTAAATTAGTAGGTAGCTTCAAACGGGCAAAAAACTTATCATTGTTTTTAGGATGACTTAAATAAACTCCCAGTGAAACAGAAAGATTTGATAGGAATGGGAATGGATGAGCTTTATCAACCGCCAATGGTGTCAACACGGGAAAAACTTTGTCATGAAAATACGCTTCTGCATATTTCTTTTGAGTGTCGTCGAGATCTTTCCAATCCAAAAAATGAATCCCTAAGTCTTTTAGCTGAGGAATGATTTTTTGGCTCAACTCTCTTCTTTGGATATAAAATTTTTCAAGCTCCAGACGAAGATTCTCATAAACCGAATTGGGATCTGCATCATCATTACCGATAGACAAAACATCATCGCCTATAACCCCTTTTAGATAGCCAATTCTTTTCATTACAAATTCATCTAGGTTATTAGAGGCAATTGCTAGAAACTTTAGTTTTTCAAGGATTGGAACTTCCTCTAAGGTAGCTTGAAACAAAACTCGATCGTTAAATTTCAACCAGCTATAGTCTCGATTAAAAAACTTGTTTTCCATGAAAAGCCTCGCATCCATCAATGTTGCCTCTATACATCGGCAATTTCATTGGAAAAATCAAGACTTATAGCTTCTGTGATTTGCTTCAGAAATTAATTCCTACGCACTATAGAGATCCTAATACTTTTTCTGGTTAAATCCCTACCTGTCTCACCAAAGAAGTTACCTAAGAGGACCAGATCGACAAATACCTACATCTAGGGAGCGCAATCTACCTAAAATATCATACTTAGGGCAAAAGGAGTTTGAAAAATAGTTTGGATCAGAAACAAATTCGTAAGGCTCATCTGGAGTTTCATTTACTTCCATCTCGGGATTATATTTATCCAAATCTTCTGAAAACTTACAATCCTTAGAGTTATAAAAGTTTCCACCAAGGCTAGTGATGTACTGATTGTCATTGGCATTACTTAGCCTACAAATACTTTGCTTGAGTTTGGCATTTTCAGCAGTATAAAAAGTATTCGCTAGTAAATGATAATTCGTAAAACTTTGATCAAGAAAATACTGTTTTCTAGTATGAAATATAGATCGGCTCTTTAGATTTCCATCGTAAATGAACTGTGAATTTTGAATTAGAACATAAGGAAAAAATCCCGAACTCCCCACTTTTATGTTTGCTCCATACATTCCTGTATTATTGTGAAAACTACTGTTTAAAATGTATAGCTCATTAGAAAAAGTGGAATTTATTGCTCCACCATCAAAGATGGATCGATTCGCACTAAAACTACTTCGATGAATTCTTAAACTGGAAGAGCGTGCGGCAATAGCTCCACCTCTTGAATTACTATGGTTTCCAATAAATTCGGAATCTTGAATCAAGAGCTTAACCGCCCAAACATAGATTGCTCCACCTTCTAAAGCTCGGTTACCGATAAAACTACTACTTTTTATGTCTAAGCTACCTGACTCTGCATAGATTGCACCACCGCTTTTACCAACATTTGCTTCATTAATATTGTAATCATCTTTGAATACACTTTTTTCAATCCACGTATCTGTCAATTTTAGCTTTATACTTCCACCTTGATAGTTATCAAAGTTATCTTTGTAGTTTGCTGGACTAAATATAGAGTCTTCCACAAACAACTTACTCATATTTAAGTTTACCAATCCCCCATTTTCCGTATTAGGAAGGTAGTCTTCAAAGCTAAGGTTTTGCAAAACAAGTTTTGAAAATTGTAGATCAATGAAAGTTCTTTCCCTATTTACAACTTTTATAGTTGCGGGTTCCAAAAGAGAAGAGAACAAATACAAATCAAGGTCTTTTTCTGTCTGTAAAAGTCCTTCCCAATAAACTTCGTCTAAATCAATGTCTAACCAAAGGCTGCCAGGCTCAACTCTGTTTGAGTCGATAAAGCTTGATAAGTTACAAACATAATTTTCTTCATCAGACTTTATTCGACAAAGATCTAAGTTTTGACTTAGAGATATAGCTTTACCAACACCTAGATAAAAGTTTTCCTTTAAAAACATCCCATTAGCCTTAAATGATATCTCGTAAGGAGATATTTTTTGGGCCTCCCGTGCCAGACCACTTATTGATACGGATGCTTCACTCAGCTCTAATCCATTAGGTAAAAGAGGATTTAGCTCCAGCTCAATATTGGATGGTAGATCCTCCAAGTTATTTAGCAATGTTACTTCTACTTTTTCTCCTAACGGAAGTAGATGTATTTTTTTAGTCAACTTAGGTCGAATTGAATCTGGGTCCAAGGAGTTTGTTAATAGACATTGAAACTTCTTTTCCAGTTTTTTCTGATCTAGCATGTATTCATAATCAGCAGTCTGCCACTTCGGATTATCTCCGGTATTGGCTAAGAACATTTGAAAATTACTTTGCTTTGAAAGATTCTGGAAACGTAAGATTCCTGCATTTTTAGAACGAGCTACATTGAAGCTTGAAGACTGAATCTTTTTGTTTTCATCTCGAAGATAACTATCAATACTATACCTAGCCTCTGAGCCTTCATAATAAATAAAAATTTCTTCATCAAGGTCCGCATCGTTTCTGCAATAAACTTCTAAACGTTGCACTTGGCTCTCTACACTAATTTGGTAAAGTGAAGATTCAAAAATTACAACGGAGCTTTTGTGTTTGCTAAAAGTGAGCTTATCAGTAATCTTTCGTTGTAAACAACCCTTAGAGCTTGGCTCTTCAATTATGTATTCCTGATTGTTCGATAGAAATAAATTTTTATAAAAAGAGTTTCCCCCGCAGGATCTACCGAAAGCATGACGATGATAAGAAACTAATTTCCCACCATAGCCGTCTCCATTACCTCCTGAAGATTCCAAAATTTTTCCATTTTCTCCAACACTAAGACCGTCGACGAAATCGCAGTTTTGATAAGCCATCAAAACCACTAGTCCAAGTAGGCAAAATAGAGTTTTTCTAAGGAAATTTAGCACACTAGCTTATCGGTAGTTTTTCTACAAAAATTAACTATGAACAAATTCAAAATAGCCGCTAAATACCTATATTTACTCGCAAAAGGCATATCGACTTAATTTATTTTCACTCAGCTTTAATAACTTCTTCTCAGACAAACAGCGCTTTATAAATTGGTAGCTTTTTGACCGACTCTCGCCAAAGAAACTTACCACATCCATCATTGAAAATGACCGTCCATGATAGTTATTTTTTAGATCCTTAAGGCATTGAGAAAAGATTAAGTCCGAAGTGTTTTTAGATCTTAAATCTACCGAGATTTCCACTTCAATGCCAGCCTCTGAACAGAGAAAGTAGTTTCCAGACTTAGAACGCAGGCAAAGGTCTATTGCGTTACTTTTTAATTCCATGTTTAAACGTTTTTTAAGTCTACTAATTTTTTGGGGACCCGTTATAGGATTAAAATACTCTCCTGGATAAAGAACATTGTGAATATACAAATAGCTTCGAGAGCTAATATAAGCATCCTTCAAAAATATATTTAAAAGTCCTAGAAGTAATGGTTTTTTCGCTAGAGTCTTTAATAAAATTTGATAGTTGAGCTTTTTAAAGACTTTTGCTTCTCCGACAAAAAAAGAGTAAGTAGGTTTCTTCGTTTTAATTGGAAAGTATTTCTTAATTCGATCGCAATAGTGTTTCGATTCTGTAGTTGAGTAAAGTTGACTAGCTCTGATAGAATCCTTAGTGAATTTTGCATAATAAAATTCAAAGTCTCTTCTTAATTCAGGATGTCTCTCCTTGCCAAAAGTCTTTTTAAAGTCCGCGAGTAATTGACGAAAACCTTTGGTATCATTGAGGTTTTGGCAAATGTATAATTTAGCGATAAAAGTCCATTTCTCCGCAAATTTATAGTATAAGCTCTCAGGCTCACCGATCAGCTCTTTTGACTTATTTAAATAATCCAATGCTTTACTATATTGCTTAAGATTTATCTGAACCTGACCAAGTAACTCCATCGCATTGGCCGAAAGAAGCTTCCAAGCATTTTTTTGAAAAATTGATACTTTCTGTAGAAGAAATTTTTCTGCCTGTCTATTTTTACCTAAAACTAAAAGAGCTGCACCAATATTTATGTCAGCGATGGCCGCTTCATAGGACGAATCTTCTTCGAGCTCACGATATTCATATAGAAGTTCTAAGGCCCTCTTATAATCCCAAGTTGCGAAGCAGGCGAAAGCAAAGTGTAGTTTGTATTGAGGGTATTCTTTTGCCAAGTGAGAGAAGTTTTTAAAATAATGTATAGCTAGATCTGGCGCCCCTAAGCGTATCTGACATGAAGCCAATGTTGCAATTTCTTTAGCCTTGGGCTCTTCTGAAAATTTTGAATCAGGAGAAAAAATAGGATGTAGAAAACGAAGGGCTTTGTCTAAGCGATTGGCTCGCCTAAGTAAATCAGCAAACTCCACCAAATACTTGCGTGGTAGCTGGCTAATTTTTATTTGATCGATCTCTTGTTGAAAAGCCTTGCTGTCACCACTTCGCCAATCATTTTCTATTTTCCTTAGCCTTTCTTGCCAATCTAGATCTGAATAATGCATAGTCTCTAATCGGTATTTTCCTAAGTAAGCTTAAATGTTAGTTTTATCCTAAAATTCAGTTATTATATGTCCCTGGGGTTATTGCTCAAATTTGAGAGAATATATATGTCAAAGGGGATTTATATGAAAAACAAACAAACTCAAAATGAGACAATCCAAGAAAACCGAATTTCTACTGAGCAGGTACAAGAAAGCTTGGTGCGAATGTTTGGTGCGAACAATGTTCAAACAGGTTCTGAGACCCAAAATCATATTGGCTTACAAAAAACATTAATGGCAAGCGTTAAGGTGCATGACCGCGCTATGCTAAAAGCTTGTTTGAACTTTGCTCAACAAAACTCTTTATCTGTATACCCCATCAGTAAAGGAATGAACATTGGATATGGGAAGGCAACACCAAACACTAATGGACAGTTACTATTAGACCTAAGCGCAATGAATAGAATTAGTTCGTATGATTCTAGCTTCTCAAGTATTGAAATTGAGCCTGGAGTTAGTCAGAAAGATTTGTATCTTTATTTAAAAGAACAAGGAAACATTCACATGGCGGATGTGACTGGCGCCAGTCCTGATGCTAGTATTCTAGGAAACACTATGGAATCTGGATTTGGCCATACACCTTTGGGAGATCACCGTAAAAATATTTTGAACATGGAAGTAATGTTGCCAAATGGCGAAATTTTTAACACTGGAAGTTTCCCATCTTATGGGCCAGACCTTTCCGGTATTTTTGTTCAAGCAAACTTTGGTATCGTAACGAAAATTAAAATCCCTTTGTTTCGTCGTCCTGAAAAAGTTTTGTCTTACGTCATAAAATTTAAAAATGAACAAGATATGTATAAAGCCTTACCAAAATTAAGAGCGCTCAGAGAATCTCGAGTCATCGATAGCTTAATACACTTTGCTAATCCAACGAGAGTCTTAATGAGTAAACAAAGATTCCCTGAGCATTTAAGTCCAGCGCAAATTCTGTCTGAAAAGGATTGCTTGGAACTACTCAATGATAGCCCATTAAAAGTTGGATTCTGGAGTGGTCTTGGTGGTTTGTATGGTGATAAGGACGAAATTAAATTAAAAAAGAAAAAACTAAAGAAACAACTAGGAAAACACGCTCAAATTGCCTTTTTCGAGTTAAAGCAACTCAATTTTTTAAGAAAAGTTTGCCATCTTCCTATCCTAAAAGACTTAAAACTTTTTAAGAATATGGATTTAAGCTTAAAATCTGTGATTGAGTTTTCCGGTTTATTACATGGGATTCCATCGAGCAAAGCCTCTGACAATATACTTTGGAGAGAAAAATCTATGGACGAGTTAGGCATTCGCTGGCTGTGCCCCGTAATTCCTGCCTCCGAAGACCAAATTAAGATCTTTAGACAAGTGACCAAAGAGGTTTTTAGAAAATACTCTTTAGAGTTACCAATGACATTAACAATGATTAACCACACTCAGTTTATTTGTATTTTAAATATGAACTTTAATAAAAATAATCCGGCAGAATTAACTCATATAGATCGTGCTTACAAGGAACTCTACAATGAATACAAAAAGCTTAACTTTAAACCTTATCGCTTGGGAGTGAAAGATACTGCGGAAGACATCTATGATCCAATCAAAACTCAAATTTTAAACGAAATCAAAAAAGCCGTTGATCCATCCAATATGGTTGCGCCAAAGCGCTATGGCATTGGCTAGTTGTTTTTAACAAAAACCTAAGACCTTTAGAGTTTCCAAGACAAAAAAAGGCAGAGATTATACTCTGCCTTTTTTATATTTTACGGTCGCTTAGTTCTTGCCGTGACATTGCTTATATTTTTTTCCGCTTCCACAAGGACAAGGATCGTTTCTTCCCACCTTAGCCTCATCACGAACGAAAGTTTCTGGCTTTTCTTCTGCCACCGGCTCTCGACGATTATTAAAACTAAAGGTTTCATTACCCGCGCTTGGTTCTGGACCAGCCGTACTCATCATTTCTGGTCGGGACATTTCAAAGTTATCTTCATCTAACTCTTCATCCATACCGAACTCTTCATTTAAAACGGCTGGGTCGATCTCAGAAACAGGTATCATATTGCCATGTTCGTCTTGAAGTCCAAGTTGAATTTTAAAAATCAACTCAAGAGCTTCTTCTCTAACCGTGTAGTGGAAGTTAGTGAACATTGTAAAAGCTTCTTTTTTATACTCGATCAATGGATCTTTTTGTGCAAAAGAGCGTAAGTTAATTCCATCTTTCAAGTGATCCATACTTAACAAATGATCTTTCCATTTGTTATCAATGGCTTGTAAAAGAATTTTTTGTTTTACGTCATCAAACAGGTGACCTAGCATTTTAGATTGGTAGTCATACCTTGCTTGAACAGCAGCTTGAACAGCCGGAATAATCTCATCCGCACTTAATTTATTAATATCTGCAATTTGAGCTCCGAACACTTTATTTAAATGAGAGTTCAAACCATCAAGATCAGCTAAATGTGCTTTACCATCGGCAGGCGCGTACATATCTAAAATATTCGATACAACCTCACCCATCATTTCTTTAACAACGCCATCAATATTATCGCCAGCTAGAACCTCTTTACGTAAATCGTAAACGGCATTTCTCTGCTGGTTCATAACATCATCGTACTCAAGAAGGTGTTTACGAATATCAAAGTTTTGACCCTCTACTTTCTTTTGAGCGTTTTCAATGGACCTTGAAACCATTCCTGCTTCAATCGGTTCATCGTCTGGAACATTTAAACGAGTCATGATTTGTTGAATCTTTTCTCCGTTAAAAATTCGCAATAGATCATCTTCTAGTGATAAATAAAACCTTGATCCACCTGGGTCACCCTGACGACCAGCACGACCACGTAACTGATTGTCAATACGGCGAGATTCATGTCTTTCCGTACCAATGATATACAAGCCACCAGCCGATAAAACCTTTTGTTTTTCTTCTTTGCACTGGGCTTCAAACTTTTTTAAGGCTTGTTGAAACTCTTCTGAGCTTTCATCTGGGTTAATTTCCTTAGCTAGAGCCTCGGCGTTACCACCCAAAACAATATCAGTACCACGACCTGCCATATTGGTTGCAATTGTGATGGCACCTAATCGACCAGCCTGAGCCACAATATCGGCCTCTTTTTCGTGGTGCTTCGCATTTAGTACATGGTGTTTCACGCCAAATTTATTTAAGTGGTGAGAAATTCTTTCGGATCTTTCAATAGAAACTGTACCAACCAAAACAGGCTGACCATTCTTAGCTCTTTCTTTAATGTCCTCTACAATGGCGTTAAACTTCGCAACTTCTGTTTTATATATTACATCGTTTAGATCTTTACGAGCGATTGGTTTGTTCGTAGGAATCACAGTTACTTCTAGATTATAAATCTTTCTGAACTCGACAGCTTCTGTATCGGCAGTACCTGTCATTCCGCTTAATTTATCGTACATACGGAAATAGTTCTGGAAAGTTACGGAAGCTAAGGTTTGGTTTTCAGACTTTACGCTTAAACCTTCTTTGGCCTCAATCGCTTGGTGAAGACCATCACTCCAACGACGTCCTTCCATTAGTCGACCAGTGAATTCATCAACAATGACGATTTCACCGTTTTTAATCATATAATCCACATCTTTTTTAAATAGATGATAGGCTTTTAAACCTTGATACACTCCATGAAGCAAATCGATGTTTTGCGGATCATAAATGTTATTGATCCCCAAAAGCTCTTCCACTTTAGTGTTACCGTCATCAGTCAACATAGCAGACTTAGATTTTTCCTCGATCGTAAAATGTTTTTCTACTTCAAGGTGTGGAATGATGGCATTTACTTTCGTGTACTTTTCTGTGCTTTCTTCACTTGGACCCGAGATGATTAAAGGCGTTCTCGCTTCATCAATTAAAATCGAGTCACACTCATCGACGATGGCATAGTGATGAGGTCTTTGAACATAATTGCTCAAAGAGTATTTCATATTATCTCTTAAGTAATCAAAACCCAATTCATTATTAGTGGCATAGGTGATGTCAGCACCATAAGCTTGCTTTCTTTCAAAATCATTTAGCTCATGAGTGATAATACCAGTAGTAAGGCCTAACCAGTTGTATAGTCTTCCCATCCAACCGCAGTCACGTTTTGCAAGATAATCATTCACGGTTACAACGTGAACACCCTTTCCTGTTAATGCATTTAAATAAACAGGTAAAGTTGCCACCAATGTTTTACCCTCACCCGTTCTCATCTCAGCGATGGAACCAGAGTGAAGTACCATTCCACCAATCAACTGAACGTCGTAATGTCTCATTCCTAAAACACGCCATGCAGCTTCTCGACAAACAGCAAAGGCTTCAGGAAGTATATCATCCGTAGTCTCACCATTTTGTAGTCTGGTTTTAAACTCTTCCGTTTTGTTTTTTAATTCGTCATCGCTTAATTTTTTGATGGATTCTTCCAAGGCATTAATTTTATCTACCGTTGGTTGTAAGCGTTTCATTTGACGATCGTGATGGGTACCAAAAACTTTTGCTAGTAAACTATCAATCATTCGAATTTCCTACCTTTTTGCGCTCTATGATCGAGAGAAAATCATATAACAAAAAATTACATAAGGATAGTAAGCATTCGGATTCTGGTATTTTGGCACCGTAAGTCTTGTTTACTGTTTTGCTTAAGAATTGGCTTTTTCAATCTGGCGATATGCTTCGAAGGCGGCAACGGCTACTGTGTTTGCTAGATTAAAGCTTCTAACTTCGCCAGGCATCGGAAGCTTCACACAGTTTTCAGCAAACATGCCTCTTAACTCAGCAGAAAGACCTGCCGTTTCCTTACCAAAAACAAGTGTATCCCCTACCTGATAGTCCACATCATAAAAAGATTTTTCGGCCTTTGTTGTAAACAAAAATACACGGGATCGATCTTTCAGAGAAGACAACCATTCCTCGGTGGACTCGTATTGATGAAGATTTAAATGTGGCCAATAATCAAGCCCAGCTCGGCGAACTTTTTTTTCTGACAAATCAAAGGAAAGAGGTCCCACAAGATGCAGCGAACTTCTGAGGCCGACACAAGTTCGACCAATGTTTCCTGTATTGTTTGGGATTTCTGGTTCAACCAGAGTGATATTTAAAACTTCACGTGCTTCAAGTGCTTTAGACAAATCCATGGACTATGCCTAAAGCTTTTTTCTCAGAAGAGCAAACTTATAAGCCTAAGTATTTAAAAATTTCCTTACCATAAGGAGTTAATGCCGGTCTTCGACCTTTATCAACTACGATTCCCTGTTTCTCCAACTGTCGGGTCATCGGTGTATATGGAATCACTTCTCTACCCGTTGTCTTACCAATTTTCTCAATGTATTGAATTTCTTCCTCGGAGAAACGGTCTTCGAGAGGCTTTTGCGAGTCAAAATCAGCTTCCCAATTTCCATCCGTAATCAACACAGCATCTTTAGGTAATTTTTTTGGACGAAGAGCGTAGACTTGCGCCTCAACCATAGAGTTATCGACCAATACTTGAGTAAACATTCTCTCATGCACAGAGCGATTTGGTTGACGATGATTCACTCCGTAGAATTCGTCTAACATAGCCGCTAATATTTCAGATGGCTTTAGCTCAACGAGATAACCCTTAACTACACCATCACCTTCATTTAAATAAACTGGATAACCAACGTTTAAGCGGTAAGCGCTTCCTCTGATTTCTGCTGGTATACAACGAACAATGGAATCTTTGATCACTTTATGGTGGATCATTCCCTCACACAACGAACCGTAGATGAACAATTTGTCGATCATATCCTCCCCTTTCGGAATCATTCCCCTTATGACACCGTCGGCCACTTATACCAAATAGCTGCCCCCCGGACAAATCTGACTCGGCGAGCTGGAAAGCTTTATAGAAGATGCTGGCTTTTTAAATACAAAAATAAGTAAAAGCGCGAATTTTTTTTATTGTTAGCTTTTTGTTTGACCACAAGTTTCTTTAAAATAATTTCAGTCTCTGAAATTCGGCAATTTAAGCAGTCACAAACAAGACTCTAATCTTTCTCGTTTTTTGGAGCTAAAAAAGTTTAAATTAATCTTTTAGAAAAGCTCCTAAATAAATAAAATTCTTTAGGAAATTAGGCATTCATATAAAGCTTCTCGCAGAGCTAAAATAAAATTCAAATAAAATCGTTTCGCAGCGGGTTGTCCTATGGCGTTTTAATTTATTTTATATATAATCTTGGGCATTAAATGAAAAAGATCGAAGCCATAATTAAACCTTTTAAACTGGATGACGTGATCGATGCCTTGAGCGAGATCGGTGTTGAAGGGGTGACGGTTGTGGAAGCCAAGGGATTCGGTCGACAGAAGGGGCGCACTGAGTTCTACAAAGGTGCTGAATACGTCGTAGATTTTCTTCCTAAAATTAAAATCGAAGTGGTAGTTAACAATACCATTGCAACTTTGGCAGTTGATGCAATTCAAAGAGCAGCTCATACAGGAAAAATCGGAGACGGAAAAATCTTTGTAATCCCTGTAGAGACAGCAATAAGAATACGTACCGGCGAACAAGACGAACAAGCTCTTTAATGAGGGGCTTTTAATATCTATATTATTTTATACGCTATAAAAAGGAGCGAGCAATGAACGCAAAAGAGGCGATCGAGTTTGGTAAAAAAAATGGCGCCCTAATGGTGGATTTTAAATTCACTGATTTAGTAGGAGCCTGGCAACACTTCACAATTCCTATGAGCCAGTTAGACGAAGAGGTTTTCGAAGAAGGCCTAAACTTTGACGGTAGTTCAATTCGTGGTTGGAAGTCAATCAACGATTCTGACATGACTTACATTCCAAATCCTGCTTCTGCAAAAATGGATCGTTTTAACGAAGTTCCAACTTTATCTTTTATCGGTAGTATCTTCACTCCTGACACTCTTCAGCCATACGAAAGATGTCCTCGTCAAGTGGCTCAAGCAGCTATTAAATATCTACAAAGTACTGGTATCGCTGACACTGCTTATTTCGGTCCAGAGGCTGAGTTTTTTATCTTTGATGACGTTCGTTATGAAGACACTCCAAATGCATCTTTCTACACAATTGACTCCGAAGAAGCTGTTTGGAACTCTGGTTCTGACCACTATGGTGCGAACCTTGGTTACCAAGCTCGTCACAAGGGTGGATATTTTCCAGTTATGCCAACAGATAAAACTCACGACATCAGAACTGAAATGTGTCTTGAGTTAGATCGCGTGGGTATCCCTGTTGAAAGACAACACCACGAAGTAGCAACTGCTGGTCAAGGTGAGATCGACATTCGTTTCGACGAATTGGTTGAAATGGCTGACAACATGATGTGGTTTAAATACATCATTAAAAACGTAGCTCGTCGTCACGAAAAAACAGCTACCTTCATGCCGAAACCAGTATTTAGCGATAATGGTTCTGGTATGCACACTCATATGTCTTTGTGGAAAGATGGAAAACCACTTTTTGCAGGTAACGAATACGCTGGTTTGAGTGAAATGGCGATCCACTTTATTGGTGGTATTTTAAAGCACGCTCCAAGCCTATGTGCTTTCACAAACCCAAGTACTAACTCTTACAAACGTTTGGTTCCAGGTTTTGAGGCTCCAACTCGTTTGGCTTACTCTTACAAAAACCGTTCTGCTTCCATTCGTATCCCAATGACTGGTGCAGATCCGAAGAAAAAACGTATCGAGTTCCGTACTCCAGATCCAACCGCTAACCCATACATCGCTTTCTCTGCTTTGTTGTTGGCTGGTATTGATGGTATCGAAAACAAAATTCACCCGGGTGACCCTTTAGAAAAAGACATCTATGGTTTGAGTGCAGAAGAGTTAAAAGACGTTGCTGAAGTACCTGGTACTTTAGGAGAAGCTTTAACTAACCTTCGTAACAACCACGAGTTTTTACTTAAAGGTGGAGTATTCACAGAAGACTTCATCCAAAACTGGTGTGATTACAAATACGAAAACGAAGTACTACCTGTTATTCAAAGACCAACTCCACAAGAGTTTAGTCTATATTTCGATATCTAATTTTTTAGATTACAACAAATCAAAAAAATCCCGGCCGCTGCTGGGATTTTTTTTGTCTTCATTTAGTTGTTCCCCCAATCATCAAGCCGCTTAACTGCAGTCAAAAAGAAAGGCTTAAAACTTTTCCTACAAATTATCAGACGTACTTTTGCCTTACAAACAGACATCCTTCGGTTGATTGGAAGCCTTTTGCCTGCAACAGCAAGTATTCTAGCCCTTTTATTGGATTTCTAGCTTCTTTAAAGTGACTTTCTAGCAAAGCCTCATTTATATTGAAGCCTATGACAGAATTTGGCGATTATTTTTGGTATATGGAAAACGACGAAGGCAGCATCACAATCGGCATCACAGATGATGGATTGGAAGAGACTGGTGATGTTCATCAAATCGTTTTAGCGGAAGAAGATGAAGAGCTTAACGAAGACGAAGGTTGTGGAACCATTCGTGGTGCTGACGGCTATATCGAAATTCCTGCACCCATGAATTTAAAAATAGTTTCGCGAAATGATGATCTATTAGGAACCCCTGATATGATTCATGATGATCCGAGTGGTGAGAGTTGGTTGTTAAAGGTAGAAGCCTTATAATTTTTTGCCATTAAGTAATAGAACCTAATCTCTAAGCCTATTTCTATTAGCCTTTAATTCCTTATCAAATAAAGTCAAATCACCTTGAACAAATCTATGTTTAAACTAAAGATAGTTTCTGCTGGGGCATCGTTGATTTGATCTTGCTTTGCGCTGATAAAATCGAGAATTGCTTTTTTAAGATCTTTCGCTGTTTCTGTGTCTATCATCATTGGTGAGGTAAAGAACAAATCAGTATCTTCATTTTGAGCGAACTCTAATCTTTCTTGTGATTTCATGCGCCAGTTTTGGTGATGACGATTCACTAGATAAGAGTCTTTTGAAATATGTGTGGCAGTTCCCAGCCAAGAGTATTTACCGTCTTTATTGTCAATAAGCTGATACTCTTCTAAAAATTCTAAGGCTTGCTCAACCTTTACTCTTGGAAGAGGAACTTGCCGAAGAATATCTTCGATGCTGTTTATGTCTTCTCTGTAAACAAGTAAACGAATGGCCACAAAATACCAATTGGAATAGTAAGTAGCCTTTGCAAGATCACTTAACTCCTTTTTGGTTTTCACTCTGTTTTTGATTTCTTGATGCTTTGACAAAAGCTCTCGCTTTCTGCTTTCAAAGTGTTTACTTAATGCTTGCGTCCCTGCTCTATCCAAATTTACTAATGTTAAAAAGTATTCTTTATCTAATTCGTTTAAACCTAAAACCTCAGCCGTCGCATAAGCTTGCTCAAGACTAAAACTTCTTAAACCATTTAAAACCTGACTCACAATTACAGGGGATACTCCGATCTCCTTTGCCAAATTTCCGGCAAAGCCCCTACCTTTTTTAGGTAAAGCCTCGATATAGTCTTTTAAGTATTCTCGATAGTCATCGTAATCAAAACAGCTCATATCTTCTTTTCGGCCAATCATTTCAGATATTTAGAAAAATTAGCAAAAACTATATTATTAGCTTCAATTTTAACTAAGATTGTATGTTTTTTGAGCTAAAAATCCCTTAAAACTGAGCCACGGAACAAAATGAGGCCATAAAAGGGCGTCAAATGTCATTCAGCTAGTACGCCAAGGCCTCAAATGCTCCACATTAGATTAGAAACAAAAAACCAGTGTTTTTTTAAGGCACAATTTATGAATGGGAGAATACTATGAACTTTTTAAGGATTAAAAAAGGAATTAAGACCGCAATCACTTGTAGTTTAGTGATTGCTGCTGTGGCTTGTAACAAATCAAACAACACAAGCATTAAAGATTTACAAGGTCCCGCAGAAACTGGTGGTGGCGATGCCATGCGATTGAATATGGTTGGGATGGAAGCAGACTTGGAAAAAACCATCTATGAAAGGCATATGCTTTTAGGCAATTTTGTAGAGTATTTTTACGAGATCATTAAAGCCAACCCTGACCTTGGTTTCTCCCATGAAGACGCGAAAAAATATTTTGGCTCTATGCAAAGTCCCGAACTTTTAGAGTATTTTTCAGATGAGGCAATCGAAAAATTTCTAAAAGAAACAGATACGGTACAAAAAATCATACAAGAGGTACCGAAATTAAACCGCCCTCTAATTCTAAAAGATGGCCCCTGTCTCGCCAAAGAAGGTGATGAAATCGTTGAGCGAGAAGCAAGTGCTGACTACCCTGGGCAAATTTGTTTTAGCTTAGAAAGACTAGCTAAAACCACTCGTTATTCAGACCTAACAGAGACCATTGATGCCTTATTGATTCATGAATTGACTCACAAAACTGGCATCAGAGACGAAAAGGTAGCAAAAACTGGTGAAGCCATTGCAATGCTATTTACAAAACTCTTTCAACAAGGTTACGACCCTAATCAATTACAAAGTACTATCAATAGAATTAGGGACGGGAAATATTACTTTAAAAGAAAAAGAGATGCTTTACATGAAATGCATGACGAATACATTAACAAGAAAACTGCTTTAAAGAGAAGACTTTTAGAAAATCAGGAGCTAGTTGAACTTTTTGCTCTGATTGATACAGCTGACAGTTTTGATATCGCTAAGGAAGCCATATCCAACTACCTTACTACGAATGAAATAAATCCCAATGATGAACTTAATCAACAAGATTTTTATTCTCTAGTTAAGGCTATGAGCCCCTCTTTACGAGAGATATCAGCGGAAAAGCCATATGTAGACTATAGTCCAATTAATGATGCATTTGCTGCTACGGAAGAAGAAAAGGAAGTAAAGCCTGTCGTGTATCGTCCAATGGATAAGAAAGTCATAGAGCTTGTAAAACAGAGTACTGAAGCTTTAGTTGAACTGAAAAAAGAAGAAATATTTCTGCCGATCAATCACAGCCAAGCATTGTATCAAAGGCTTTCAGAGTTTTCATCATTCTCTACAGATTTTATTAACTTTGATGATGGAGTTAGATCTCTGGTTTTGAGAATGTCTGAGTACATGCAAGCAACTTACTGGCTCTTTACTTTTTCAGAAATCATTAACTTATATAACTATGCATTCACAACTGAAGACTCCAATTTGAATGACTTAATTAATTCTTGCCAAGAAGATAGTCTTAAAAAGATCTACATGAAATGTAAAGTAGGAGACTACGTAGTAAACGCTAAAAAGACTTTCGATATAGAAGAGTTTGATCGACTATTTGCAATCTCAATGAGAAATATCGATAGCTTACTTGAAACACTAGAATACCGACAAATGCTATATTTAGCTTTTAAACTAAAAGCCGACCCTGAATATTTCTCTGATATGGATGAGGAAGGAAAAAAATGGCTATCTCTTGAAAAAGCACAAAAGTATTTGGAAGAGAATAAGGATTCAAATGCCTCTTTAGCCAAAGTATTAGCTAAGTAAAACTAACTCTTTAATACACCATCTATAAGCCCATTGCCTCCCACAGGCCTTGGGCTTTTCTCATGTTATCCCTCAAGCCTTCACTATTTTATTTTTGCTTGCCCCGAGCTCGCTTCTCCAATCTATTCTTTTTCTTTTTTTCTTTTTTTCTGAGTATTTTCAGATATTTATAGATTAGCAAAAACTATATTTTTACCTTTATTTTTAGCAAAGATTGAATGGATATTGGACTCAAGAATGTGGATACTCCTAATGAACCGAACCCCCAACTTTAGGAGCAAAAATGAAAACTTTTTTCCTCATCCTGCTACTCTTTTCTCAAGCCGTGAATGCTGTCGAAATAAAATCTTACCTGCAATGTTTCAGCGAGCTAGACAAGGTAGACTCTCAGTTTGTTGCTGACTATTCTAGTAATTCCCCCAAGAGATATCGGGCTATACTTGATCCTAAGAGCTTCAAACTCTACCTCTTAAGCAGCGAGGGAGAATTTTTTACGCCGAAGGATTCTCATAAAATTAGTTTCGATCTTTCGAACAGTTCAAAGTATGAAATTATAGAGGACATTGTTTTTATTTTTCCCAAAACTAAAGCTCAAATGAGTTATAAACTCGTAAATCTATATTCATCTCACAAGAGTTTTGCTAGACCGGATTCCGCTTTTGAAGGACTCACTGACTTACTACCAATCAATGGAAACGAAAGCCAATTATATCGTTTCGAACTAGTTTCCAATGCCTATACCTACTATCATACCGACTTTGAAATTGAACTTGAGAAAGTGGAAACAAATAATATTAGTGAAGACGGATTAGTTTTGTCACTTTTATTTGGTTTTGATGGTCTATGGCATAATCTAAGATACGAACATCGCGCTTACAGAAAAAATCCTAGTAAATTTAACTCTCCTCAATTATCTAGATATCTGCACGCATTAAACCAATGCAATCGTTTGCTAGAATCCCCTCGCATTTCTCAATCCATCAACAATGTAAAACAAAAACTTTACGAGGTGGATAGTAAAGAATTTTCCATTCCAGAAGAAAGATTTAAGATTAAAAGACACAAATTTGAAAGGGTCCCAGCATTTAGTACGATTGCCCCTGATAACACAAAAGACTGGAAATCAGTGAGACAAAGCGACCTTTTTGTTCCTGAGTTTCAATGCTTAGAGGACCTATCTAAGCTCGGAATTTTGAATGACCCATTTACTGCCACCTACTTAAATTCAGTAAACCAGGATTTTGAAAATAGCCCTTTTGTTGTTTTAAGATCTTCGATTAGTTCTAAAATGAACATTTACATAAAAGGAGTGGGAGGCTACCAGTTTAAATTAAACACTCAGTGGGGCTACTCGAATAGTGCTAACCCAATATTTTTGAGAAGGTTTACAGAGGCCTCAAAAGGTATAATTTTCGACTTCACACTCACCGAATCGAGAGACCTTGTTCCCGTAATAAAAAACAACCGTGTTACTGATTATCGCGAGGTTTTTTACTATGAGTTCTCTCCCTATAGAGATTATTTTGAAACCAATAGAGTGTACTATGATGTCGACTACACTGAATTGTCCAAGCAAGATGCTTTAAAAGAATTTAAATATAATATTCTAAGCTACATTACCATAGCAAGAAAAAGAAAAAGCATACCTGAAACATGTAAAAACTTTGAATAGATTGATCTCTACCAACTTAAATGACGCTTAATAAGCTAGCCTCGGAAACATGGAGCATAAGATGAAAAAAATTTTTGTTATTCTTTTACTATTTACTCAGAGTCTATTCGCTCAAGAAGACTTAGGCTACTTGCAGTGTTTGTCAGACATTCAACAGTCTCTACCAGCTTTTAAGCACTTTGAAGAAAGGCCCACGAGTAATACAAAGATGATTTTATTACCCGAAAGTGAAGACATCTATTTTATTACAAAGGAAAGACAAGTTTATAAAAGCACGGCTGCAAAGCAGTTTTTCTTAGAAAGCCTAAGTAAAAGTACAGGCCTAAGCTCGCCTTTTATTATTGATCTTGTGAATGAAAAGTACACCACTAGCTACCAAATATCTCTACAGATTGAAACGAAGACAGAACTTGAAGATCGAAAATCCATTTTACTAGACAAGATTAATAAGGTTCAGCAGATTCATCAAGAAAGCTTTATCACAGATATATACTTAGAGCCTGTATTCTTAGTGAGAAACGCACCTGAACTAGCGATAGAGAAAATAGAATTAAAAAGTATGTCTTCGCAAGCTTTAGATTTTTATCTTAGCTTAGTTATAGATAAATTTTTAGTCTCCTTTGAGATAGACAATAAAAACTACCATGCAAATCCGAGTTCAAATTTTGCGCCTAATCTGGCGAACTACCTTAGTCTTATAAATAGCTGTAGTGATACCAGAATTTCAGAAAACTTTCAGAGTAAGATTAATCAGCTCCGACAAAAACTGTATGAAATGGCCACCGAACTCTTCGCTATTCCTCCCAAATTTTTTAAAGCTAAAAGAGAAAGAAAACTAAAGCAAGCTCAGTTCTCTGCAAACACTAACTCTTCTAAGATCCAATTTGATTATTTAAAAAAAGAATTTCAATGCATCAAAGATCTAAAAAATGAAGAACACTCTTTTTGGCATGGAGAAATGGGAATGGCCATTTCTTATATGAATTTAGACCAAGCCTATATAGTGCTTAACAACTATGGTAGTGACGACTTTTTCATTTTTATCGAAGGTAAAAGTCCGTACTCATTTAATCTAAATAAAAACTGGGGATATGAGGATAGTAATAATAGTCAGTATAGATACTATTTTAGACGCTTCTATAGTCAAGAAAGCAAGCTTGCTTTTGATTTTAATATCACTGAACAAAAAAATGGCGACGACTATTTTTCTGGGTTTAAATATATGGCTCGTGCATTTAGCGGAAATCGTGTTCACTACGAAGTAGATCTCAAGCCAATGGATGAAACTAGGGCGAAAAATGAATTAGGAAAGAGCTTAAGTAAATACTTAAATGCTAGGAGCTCAGAAAAATACAAAACACCTCAGAGTTGTGAAGCTTACCTTTGAGATCTTGGAACAACTTCCTAAAGCATTTTGTTTTTTTGAGGGGCGAGAGCTAATTACAATAAAAATCTCTCCCCAATTTTGTTCATTTAAGCTTTTCTTGTTTTTGAATCTAGTAATTTAAGCTCTGGTCGAACTTTTTGGATTGCTTTTGCTACCTTTGTTACGTGAAGCATATAGGCAGAAGGGATTAAATTTCGCGAACCATTATTCTCAATAATATAATAATCCACTCTAGTACCGCTACTTGAATAATTATACTTTTTATATAAATGATCTATGTCTTCCATAGGAATTTTATAACTTACATCGGGTCTCCCCGGATAGTCACATTCCACAGATTCACTTCCTACTTTGTAGTAAAAAACCCCGCCTTTTTTAATATTCCAAATAGCTAATGCTATTAATATAACATCAACTGTAATCATTCCTATTATTACTGGTGGGATTAAAAATTCTTCCAAATTTCCTGTATAGAATAAAAGTGCAGCTGGCATTACGGGCCATATCGCGGCCCATACCAAAAACATTATTCCTAAACTTTTTTGTGATTTGCTGTGTTGATAGTGAATGACTTCCATTATTTATCGCCAGGCTTATCCTCTTCTAATTTCTCCTCAGAGAATTCCTTTCCATCCCAACGGAAGATACTTTCTTTGTCCTCCATCTTTGTATGGATGTTTACAGGTCGCCCCCAAATGTAAGCTACATTTTTTAATGTCTCTTCCATATAGTTTGGTTGCATATCTACACCCTCGTGTAAGTGCTTTAATAACAATTCACCACGATTGTTGTGATTACCGTTTACAACATCAATGATTGGCTGACCATGATTAGTTAACTGAAATAATAGTTGTTGCTTAATAGCCTTGAAATTTCGAGTATCTAACTCAAACTGACCAGTTCGCTTGTTAAAGTTATAAACGAACATTTTGTTTCTTACGCAAAAATCTTCCGTCAAAAACTCATCAATGAAAGTTACATCATTATAATCTCTTCTTACCTCGAAGATTTTTTTACGACCAAGGCCAACATGTTTATCCCAACGATTCTTTTCTTCAAAGTTATCTAACTCTTCCCATTCCCTGCCGAAACGACCTTTGTTCCATCTTTCTTCGATATCACGAAAAAGTTCAATCCCAACTTTATATGGGTTAAAGCCATTCGGGCTCATCGCCATGGTTCCAGCGTGTTTATCTGCAAAAGTGATAATATCACAATCATGCATGATTTTTTCAGTCATTAATTTTGAGTGCCAGTAAGATGCCCAGCCCTCGTTCATGATTTTCGTCATACCTTGTGGCGAGAAGTAGTAAGACTCATCGCGAATGATAGACAAAATATCCTGCTGCCAGTTTTCTAGCTGAGCGTAATTGATTAAAAATAACAATACATCTCTTTCTGGCCTGATCGGAAAGTTAGGAGCTTGAGAAGCTCGTTCTTCCTGAGCTGCTGGATCAACACCACGTACGTCCGCACCACCTTCCATATACTCTTGCATATAAAAGCGGTCGTTTCTTATGTTTTCTACTCTTTCTTTTTCTTGGCGACGCTCTTCTTTTGTCGCTCTCTTTACATATGGACTATAACGATCTATTAGGTTCTCTATACTCAAACAGCGATCAATGAAATTTTCAACAACATCATAACCATAACGATCCATATACCTACGGATTCGTGTCGCATGATTAGCCATTGTATCCATCATTTTACGATCTGTAGGCTCAAACCATTTATTGTTTTTAAAGAAATCACAGTGACCAAAAACATGGGCCATAACCAGCTTTTGATCCACCAACTCATTGCCTTTCATTAAATAGGCATAGCAAGGATCTGTATTAATCACCATTTCATAAATTTTCGAAAGACCATACTCGTAACCTTTAGACAATTGCTCATACTGCATTCCAAAGTTCCAGTGTGGATACCTTGTTGGAAAACCACCATAAGCCGCTAGTTGCGACATCTGATCATAGTCCACCATTTCAAAAATAGTCTTAAAAAAATCTAGGCCATAATCGGCAGCGATTTTTTCAATGCGGTCTCTTTCGATTTGTAATTCTAATGGCAAGCTATCCATAACTACTTTCCTTTGCCTAAAAAGTCCTTGATCGATTGGATGATGGCATCACGATTGGCAATTTGACTTAAAGTCATAATTTCATCTTCGGGAAATTCCTTTTCAAGGTCTTTGTAAAACTGCCCGCTACCATACTTAGATTCTACTTGGCCGTAACCAAACATATTCGACTTTGGCAAAATATGTTTTTTTAGAATCTCCATACAATATCTCGTGTCATCAGTACTCCAGTTGTCACCATCTGAAAAATGAAATGGATAGATGTTCCACTCACTCACTGGATACTCTTCATCAATGATTTGTTTACATAGATTGTAGGCAGAACTAATTAAAGTACCACCGGATTCACTGGTAGAAAAAAAGGTTTGTTCATCCACTTCTCTGGCAGCAGCATCATGAATTATAAAACGTGTTTGTAATCCTTTATAATGTTTCTTTAGCCAAGTGTTGATCCAAAAACTTTCTAGGCGAACGATCTCTTTTTGCTCGCCTCCCATTGAACCTGAAACGTCCATCATATAGATAACAACAGCGTTTGATTCTGGGCTTGGCATTTTTCGAACCGAACGATAGCGATAATCCTTACGAATGGGAACAATCACTGGATCATCGGGATCATAGGTATTTGACATGATACTTCTTTTTAAAGCTTCTTTATAAGAGGCTTTAAAGTGTCTTAAACTATCAGGCCCAACTGGTGCCATGCCCTTTACTTTGTATTTTTCTGTAGGAGTTTCTTTGAAGCCCCTTGGTTGAATATTAGGTAAGCCTAGTTGCTCACCCAAGATATCTGCCAGTTCATCAAAAGTTACATCAACTTCTAGTTCATGTTCACCTGGCTTATCGCCAGCTTTTTGATCTCCTTGACCTTTGCCATCAACCGCTTCTCCAGGTTGGCCGTCACCTTGGCCAACCCCACCGCTATCTTTTGGACCGTATTTAAATCTTGGGATTTCGATTTGAGGAACAGGAATTTTTACATATTCCTTTTCCCTTTTACCTATCATCTCCCCTTGGGTAATGTATTTCTTAAAGTTCTCTTTAATCTTACCCTTAACGATATCTTTAAAACGCCCGTGATCCTGCTTAACACTCATACCAACTGCCAATCTTATGGGTTTTTAGTATCCCCTCTTGCGAAGATACTAGATACATAATTCAACACATCTGTCGCCGAAATTTCGTCATAACCAAAATCTTTGATTAGACGAGATTTCACGATCTCAATCTTTTCTTGCGTGTCTCTGTCTGTAGCAGAACTTACAAGTGTAGAAAGTTTAATTGTGTCTTTTTGGTCTTCAAAAAGTTTTAGTTCTAAAGCCTTATGAAGTCTTTCGTTGGATTTGTAGTCAAACTTTTTACCATCAATAGATAATGCACCGATGTAGTTCATAATCTCTCTACGGAAATCATCTTTTCTGCTTTCTGGAATTTCGATCTTTTCTTCAATCGAACGCATTAATCTCTCATCTGGCTCTTCATCTTTACCAGTAAAAGCATTTCTTACCCTTTCTTTTTGAGTATAAGCTTTTACATTATCAATGTAGTTACCACAAAGCCTTTGTAATGCACTTTCATCGGCAGAAATTGCTCGTTGTACTTCGCCTTTAATCACTTCTTCGTATTCTTGTTTAACCACACCAAGTAATTCACGATATTCCTTCTTACGATCATCATTAGAGATTAGGGAGTGATTTTTAAGTCCTCCCTCTAATTCGTTAAGAACCATAAATGGGTTTACACTACCGCGATTTGAATTCTGTGCATTCACAAGAGCATTTGAAATTTTATCCTGAATGTAACGAGCCGATATTCCTTCCATACCTTCTCGTTTTGATTCTTTTCTTAGCTCACGAACATTATCCTCTGTATAACCAGGAAGAGTTTTTCCGTTATAGAGTTTCAGTTTCTGCAAGCGTGTTAGGTTTGCTTTTTTAGGAACTTCTAAGCGAGTTAGAATCGCCCACATTGCCGCCATTTCAATGGTATGTGGTGCAATGGAAACTCCACGAACCTTTTTCACATTAAAGTCTTTTTTGTAAATTTGGGTTTCGTAGTTTAAGCGAGTGATATATGGAATGTCGATTTTAACCGTTCTGTCACGAAGGGCTTCCATAAACTCATTATTTTGTAAACGCTTATACTCCGGCTCATTGGTATGACCAATGATCACTTCATCGATATGAGTTTGTGCGAATTTCTTTGGTTTAATTCTATGCTCTTGAGACGCTCCAAGTAGATCATACAAGAAAGCAACATCAAGCTTCAAAACCTCTACAAACTCAATCATCCCACGGTTCGCCACACAGAACTCACCATCAAAGTTAAATGCACGTGGATCAGAGTCTGAACCATATTGTGCAATTTTACGATAATTAATATCACCTGTTAACTCGGTAGAGTCTTGGTTCTTTTCATCTTTTGGTTGGAAGGTACCAAGACCAACACGATCTTGCTCACTAATAACCATACGACGCACTTTTACGTGTTGAAGAACTTTTGTAACATCGCCATTATATTTTTCTAAAAATTGATTAAAGATAAAACGACAAGGTGGGCTTAGCTCCCCTTTAATATTAACTCTAAAGTCTCCATCTAAACCTTTGTTTATCTCACTTAAGAATGACTCTCTCATTTCATCTGGAATCAATAAAAGAGGTTCTTCATTCATCGGGGATCTAAAGCTAGTCATTTCTGGGCCAAGGATCCCGGAAGCTTCTTCATCAATCCACTCAAAGGTATAAAGCGCTCCCTCTTCCTTACGAGAATAGTCTTCTAGCCCTTTCTTTAGCATTCTACAAACAGTAGACTTTGCACTACCCACAGGCCCGTGCAAAAGAATCACACGCTTCTCCGTTCCATAACCCGCAGCAGCTGATCGTAGAACATTAACAAGTTTCATCATTGGAATATCCATTCCAAAAACAGCATCAGCGCCATCTTCTAATGGATCATCAAAAAAGTTATAGTGAATGATTGGCTTTTTGAAATCGATGTACTCTCTCGTACCAGCAGCCATAATCATATCATACATTCGTTGAAATGAGTTTCGGGTTACTTCTGGTGTCTTGCGAACAATATCTAGATATTCATCAAAACTTCCAGACCAGTTTAGATCTGCATAATTTTTTTCGTTCTGCAGCTTTTGTAATACATTTTTTAAATTAAAAGACTCCGACATGACGCTCTCCTTGGGTCCCGAATTCTCCACTGGGGCCTCGTATCTATTATTATGCATTCTTATATCTTCGTTCTCAAGCGGCGACTGATTGCTTGTACTCATTGTTCCTCTCTTTCTTCCTTGATTAAAGGCTGTTTCATATTAATACATAGGACCCTATCCCCCTTAGAATGGCCCTCACGCACTTAAGACACACCAAGGTCGAGGTCCGGTTAAAACTTTTTGTTTTTTTTCAAAAATAAGGAATTTTAAAAACTAGACGAAAGGCCTTAACTATAAGAAATCATTATATTAAACTTAAATACCTTAGTCCTGCTTGCGCTAATTTTATCTAAACATTTTTGTATTTTTTGCCTGTAGCAAGGCTTATGCTACGCTTTGTAGCAAATCTCTAGGTCAACCGGGCAGGTTCTGGTAATGCTATGGCAATGGAAAATACCAAAGCACATTACATTCACATACTAATGGAAAAGCTAAGTAGCCGGCAGAGTCGTAACCCGAGTTATTCCCTACGTGCCTTCGCTAATGATATTGGTATTCATCCATCCAGTTTAAGTCAAATTTTAAAAGGAAACCGAGGGCTCCCGCAAAGTAAATTAAACCAAGTAATCAAGGCTCTTGAGTTATCCCCAATACAAGCATCAGCTTTTAAAGAAAGTCTTACCCAAAAAAGTGAGACTAATAATTCTCCAGTAAAAGAGAAAGCAACAGTATTATTAGAAGAAGTGCATTTTAAGATCATTGCCGAATGGGAACATTACGCCGTTTTAGATTTGTTTGAGCTTGATGCATTTACTCCCAACTTCAATGAAATTTGTCAGCGTTTAAATCTAACAAAATTTCGTACAGAAGTTGTTTTAAAAAACTTAATGACTGCAGGTTTATTAAAAGAACTGCCATCAGGAAATTACCAACGAAGCGTTGGCAACTTTAAAACCTCTGAAGACATTAGCTCCTCTGCGCTTAAGAAAGCTCACAATGAAAACCTTGAACTTGCCAAAAAGAAACTAGAATCCATCGCCTTAGAGATGCGTGATTTTTCAAGCATTAGCTTTGGACTCGATCTAGACAATATAGATGAAGCTAAGACATTGATTCGGGAGTTTCGTTTACGCTTTGCAAACCTGTTAAACAAAGGAAATAAAACACAGGTTTATCAATTAGCTCTACAGCTCTATCCCTTGGGGGATCTGAATTACAAACATGAAAATGAAGAATAGATATTTTTAATTATTTTAACTAAGAGGAAAGTATGTACAAATTTTTAGTGATGTTTTTAATGCTTTTAATAACACTTCCAAGTATGGCCGTTGGTGAGAAAGGAAATGGCGCCTTCATCGATGATATCATTAAGGCGGAGATCAAAGACCGAAAGGCAATTACCGACGAACAAATTGATGAATTGGTTATCAACAAGGGTTTAATTTTTAAAGAAAATGCCCTAAAGCCAATGCTACTCTTTTTTCTAGATCAAGATCTAAGTGAAGAACATGAAGACATTCAAAATGTGCAAAAACTTTTTTCTAAAATCAAAGAAGATCTTTTGTTGGATATAGATCTTACGCACATTAATGTCGGAAAATGTGTTCGCAATACCACATGCACAGGTCGTGAAATTGACGGCAAGAAAGTTAGTCTAGCCTTTGATGAAATTAGAATTGATAAAGATAATATCGCCAATAGCCGATACCCGATGATGTTCTCAATGCTTTTTGCTTCTATATTTCATGAGTTTTTACATCACCACCTTGAACCAATTCCCAATCACGACAGCTATCGTTTTCTCCGATACATTGCAGACATAGTAAAAAACAAAGCTTTCAGAATTAAACGTACAGTCACCTTTAATGCGGCACAAATTGTAACCCATAATAAAATATTAAAAAAGAAGCCACCTGTACCTTTCACTCTACATATGCCCAAAAACACGGGGGTTACAAATCGACATGGAAGAGAGTATTATGCATACTCTGAAAGAGAAAAATATTTTAAAGGCCAAGTAGATCTTTTTTGTCAAGACAAGCTCTTTGACAAGGCATCAAGCCATACCAAACTTTCGGTTAGCGAAACATCCTATAAGAGATTCACCTCAAAGTTTAATAGCAAGACAATATATCTTTATACATTTGAAGACGATCAGTTGAATCACAAAGTTTCGCGAAATTTTAGCGACGAAAAATTTGACCCTCGAAAGGATTATTTAGTTTCAGAAATAACTTGTGTCGACCTTTATTAAAAACTTGGATTTATTAATTAAGTAACACTCTTATCAGGGACTCACTGTCCCTGTTAAAGAGAGTTGATTAGAAGATGTAAAGTAGGAGCTCGACTGAAAACGTAAGAACTCATAGGAACTTGCTCTTGCTGTTAAAACTACTGTACAGTTTCCTGAACTAGAAATGAGTGCTTGATTACTCGCTGAATACGAAAAATTGAGTGAGCTACTGCTAAAAGTACCTGTCTCACTAAAAACAAAACTAGCTCCAGAGTCATACACCGTGGATGAAATCTGGGCCTGAACAATATCTGATGCTATTGCCGTGATGCTAAAAACATTATTGGCATTAATACTAAATGAGTTACTCAAAGAACTAAAACTCAAAGAACTGGGAATTGTAATTTCAGCTGTTTCTACTAGTTCCCCAGAGAAGTAATATTTAAGAGCAATTGTATCTCCTGGAGAGCCATTTACATTGTATCCATAAGAATAAACCGTGCTATCGCCTGAACCCGTAGTACTCTCCACCAAATTACCTAACAAGCTTCCATTTTGATAAACTTCAACATAATCTGACGCAGTAAGTGCCACGGACGAACTTGAACTATCGCTACAGCTTTCGCTAAATTTAGACTTCACCACAATATAAGTAGATGAAGAATTATCTACATAAACCGCTGAGGCCTGAACACACAGATCAATGCTGGTAGTCGACGCTAGGTCACTACATGAAATGTTGATAATAATAAGTAAAAAACCAAGTTGTTTTAATAACATAAACTACCTAGTGTCTTATCGGCATTCCATTCACCAAATTAAGATACAAGACCTTGATCGGTGCTACTATGAGACAGATTGTCGACAACTGTATAAAAGCTAAGCTTTCACCTTGGCACTAAGCATAAATACTTATTATCTACCATTCATCACAAACAAGAAATCTGATTTTAGTATATTTCTCCCTATTAAACTGCTAGCTTTATCGCGTTTCAATAAGGGGGAATTTATGAAAATGATCATGTTTTTATCTGCTTTGCTTCTAGGAGCACAACTAAACGCCGCTACTATTAACGCCAGCTTTGGTTCAACCTACATAGGTAAAGAGTATGTAAAACAAAAACGAACGGGTAACTCTTGCGTCATTAGCATTGCGCACATCTCGGAATATTCAGCGAAAGGTAACAATTGTAGTAAAGTTTCTCTTATGTACTACTTTCACAACCAAGAACTGAATGGCTACCAACAAAATGGAACTGTTCAAAGTCGTATTACTAATTATCACACCAAAGAATACAAAAATGGAATCAAGACTTGTGCGGAACCAATTTTAAATGAAGAAGGCATTAAAGTAGAAGCCGATATTTATGGCGCCGACACCACTTACCTTTACAACCCGTTTTTTAATGGCGAAGCAGAAAAAGATGGTTTAGAGCTACATTACTTCCTAAGCTTAAACGCTCAAGACAAAACACCAACTCGTGCTGCCATCAATGTGGTTTCAAGCTTCTCTGAAGAACTATGGGAATGTGTTGATCTAGTTGATGCTACACCAGCTGATTAATTCTAATCTTAATTTTCTGAAAAAATAAAAAGCTACACTTTAAGTGTAGCTTTTTTTATCTAAAATTCTAAAGTCCGAAGAGCAAAAAGCTTTTTAATCCCACTCATAATATCGCCGGTAGTATTTAGCTTAGAACCAGGGCAGTTCGCCTTTGGAAAGCCTACTAAAGCTTGATACTTTTAAAGCCTGCTGGTTTTGGAATGTCATAGAACTCTGCTTGTTTGGCAGACTCTCTAAAGTTTTTCAACTGCATTTGTACTTTTGCAGATTTACTTTCAAGAGAAACCACTCGCACTCCACCTTCACGCTTAAGCCATTCAGCGGTTAAACCTTTGGTTTCGCATTTACTAGCAAGGCCTTCATTAGAATACTCACATTTCCAATTGTATTTTTTTAGGTCTTCATCAAACAAAATGGCGCTCAACCATTTTGGATCAATCTCTAGTGGAACTAACTTTGAAAAAGCCTTTCTAGATGCTTTACCATGGTAATACTTTCTCTGGTCGGGAACAACGACCTGAACTTTATCACGATTATAATTTAAAGATGCAACATGAATCCCTAAGCTAGTTTCCACGTCCAATCGAACACGGTCAGGTCTTATGGCATTTACATCTATGTACACGACGTAACTTTTGTTCTGCTTTAAATCTTGAATTAGTGTTTTAGCTTGCCATCGGCCCTCTTGGTAAGAATCAAATCTTTTCGGGCCGCTTGCACAAGATGTTTGGAGTACTACCGCTGAAAGCAGCAGGCTACTTTTCAGAAGAAACGCTACGCTGAGGTTGGGGTTCGGTAATTGCTTGCGCTTCCATTGTTGCTTTTTCCAAGTTAAGTATTTTTTCACCGATTTTACGCTTTTCTTGATCATTTGCTGTCAACTCCATGGCTTTTTGGTACATCCACATGGCTTTGGTTTGCAGCTGGTTGCGAAGATAGGCATCTCCTAAGTGCTCAGCAATGATCGCCTCTTCAGGTTTTAAAGAGTGAGCATGCTCCAGCTGTTTAACTGCGTCGCCATATCTACCCTTTTTATACAAAACCCATCCAAGCGTGTCAGCAATATATGCGTCATCTGGCCTAATATCTCTTGCTCTTTCAGCAAGTTCTAAGGCTTTTTCTAAGTTTTCATTCATCTCAGCAAATGTGTAAGCAAGATAATTCAAAGCTTGAACGTGCTCGGAATCAATCTTCAATACCTTTTGCATGCTAACTATCGTTTTTTCTTTATTGCCAGTTTTATCGTGCAATGAACCTAGAAAAAAGTGGATTTGAGGGTTTTCAGGAAACCTCGGTGCCGCTTTTTCTAAAACAGCCAAAGCCTTCTTCCACTGACGCTTATCATCTAATAAGGACACATATAAGGTATAAAACTGCGCTACATCTTCACGAATCTTCAAAGACGCCTCAAGCCAGCTCACAGCCTCGGTGTATTTACCTTGTACTTTGTAGAGATAAACTCCATGTACCACCGCTTCTACATAAAACCCACTCGCAGCAGGAATCTGTTTAAACTGGTGAATGGCGTTGTTATAGTCTTTCATTTCTTCATAAACAGCTGCTAAGTAAAAACGAATCTTATCCGACTCAGGAACCTCTCTAAGAACTTCCTGTAATTTAACAGATGCTTCTCTAAATTTCTTTTGCTCAATTAGTAATAGAGCAATTTTAACTTTCACACCGATAGAATCAGCAGAAGCTCTTTCTAAAATTTGAAACTGCCTTAATGCTTCATCGTAACGTTCTTGCTCCATAAATATGCGACCTAATACTTCGGCCACTTTCTCATCCGCACCAAATCTGTCCTGAAAGGACTGATACAAGCTGATGGCTTTTTCTGTCTCGCCTTGGCGATCATAGATTTTCCCTAAAGCTGTAATAGAATCTACAAAACTTGGCTTAATCTCCAAAGATTTCTCAAAAGCCTTCTTCGCAGAGCTAACCTTCTTATCGTCTAAATGAATTCGACCAATGTAATAATAAGCCAAATGCCCTACTTCACTGCCTTTGCGTGAAGCAATGTGCTTGAAGTGTCGAATGGCTTTGGAGTTTTCACCCTGTTCTACGTAAATAGCTCCAACGTATAGAGCGGCTTCTTCGTTGTTTATTTCATAGGCCAATACTTTTTGGTATTCTTCCTCAGCGCGATCAAACATACGAAGGCTTGAGTACAAACCACCTAAAAGAATGTGTGCTTCGGTTAACTGTGGCTGATATTGAATCGCAAGTTCAGCTTGCTCAATCGCTTCACTAACGAAACCCTTTTTAAGGTATTCACTAGCCAAACGATATCTCACCTGAGGCGATTCTGGATCATAAACCAACACTAGACGAAACTCTTCAATGGCTTCGTTTACTTTTCCATTTAAAGAATGGGCCTCTCCCATTGTGAAATGATAATCTGCTTTGCTTCTCAAGCTTACGTTATCGATTAATGCACTATCGGCTTGCAGAGGTGGTGACATAGATGCTGGTGCTCGTTGATCGAATACTTTCATGTTTAGCGGGGCTTCGTCTTGCTTTGGTCCTATGGAGCTACAAGCCACCATCGAAACCATCCCAATCAAAAGCAATAATCTTGAAATTACCAACAAATCCCCCTTGGAGTTCTTTGCTTACTCATCGGAGATTGCTGTAATAATCTTGATTTAATGCAGCCTAAGAAAGTTGATTTCGGACCTAGGTGGAGGCTCATTTCGCTATTATTAACATTTCGCTCAAATCTTTATTTTTGCAAAATAATATTTATTGTAGATATTTTGGACGAAAGTTATGCCACCTAAAGGCCTAGCCCCTGCTTTGGAAAAACCGCCATTAACTAAAGCCTAAAACGGAATCCTGAAATTAATAAATTGCTTTTAAATGACCAAGATCATCAAGACTAAAACTCACCTGGTCGCCATTCATGATTAGGTCTGAGTCGGGAGTGTCTTGAACACCATTTGGTCCTTTTGACCAAACAATAATATGGGTTGGTAAGCCATAAGCATCTCGCAATACTTTGTAGCTATAGCTTTGTCCCCAGGGGTCTGTTCCGGCTAATCCTTCCCATTTATTTGCACTATGAATACGCACAGATGCAGGTTCTCGATTGCCTTCTTTTGTAGAAATTCCTGTATTACCAACAAGTTGTTTTGTCAGTTTTTCACTCAATTCCATGACCTCAGAGTTCGCTTTTGAAAGCTCATTGGTTTTCTCTGCCTTAAAAAGAATGGGTAAGGATATAGCACCAACGATAAACACAGCTAAGATAGTTGTGAACAAATCAAATAGGCTAAAGCCTTGTTTTAACTTGTTTTTTACGGAATTACCTAGACTTTCGCTGGACTCTATCATGCCTAAACTTTCGGCGCGTTTTACTGATAACTTTACTAAGAAACTAACCTTTTTATGTTTTTATCAAGTCTATATTGAGATTGAGACATAGCCCGGCGCGCAATGCTACTAAGCTAAGCTAATTTGCTTTCTTGACAAGATGTGGCGGCGGTAATACTGTCCGTCATGTCGGCTTGCAGCACTCCATTGGGGGGTCCGTGGGCTAAACTGAACTTGGGGTTCTTAACGTAATCAAGGGGAGGTATCAGTTGAATACGCTTAACCCAGCAAACAGTCCCATAGCTTCTTCTTCAAAGGCCAGCAGCAAAGTAAAAATCATCAAGAGATACCAGAATAGAAAGCTATATGACACACAACAAAGCTGCTATGTCACATTAGATGACATTGCAAAAATGATTCGCGCAAGCGAAGAAGTAATGGTTATTGATAACAAAACCAAAAGAGACATTACTGCAGCAACTTTAACTCAAATCATTTTTGAATCTGAGAAAAAAGCTGGTGCTTATGCTCCGTTGGCGACTCTTAGAGACATTATCCAAAACCAAGATGGTAGCATGTCTGCTTACTTGGCTAAATTGGGTGCATTCGATGCTTCTGAGAAGATCAAACCAGCAGAAACACCTGCCATTGAGCAAGTATCTGCTGATCAAAGCAAAGCTTCATATGATGATCTAAAAGCTGGTCTTGACCAAAGAATTAGCAACGCAAGTGCAAGCACTGGTGTTGATTCTTACACAGACAGCGATGACTTTACACCTGAGTTACCTAATTCGAATAAAACTTTTGGATTATAATTCTATATAGGGGTATGGAAATCTAAATCAAAAAAGCCTTGGTAGTTACCAGGGCTTTTTGTTTTTTAAAGACAATTAATGAAAAACCTTAGTCCAAACGAGCATTAAAATAAGATTTCAAAGTCTGTTTTAATAAAATGAAGCTGTTTCGCTGTGTTGTAACGATCTGGTTTTTCCACACAAAGCGCCTTAATAAGCTCCCCATCTAAATAGATCTCTTTAAATTCCAGTACACGAGCTAGATTCTTTTTAGAGTTTTCGTAACATTTTAAACCAGCCTCAACACTTAAACCCACTTCCTGCTGCAGGCCTTCTACTTCCTTACAAAGTCGATCACCATCAAACTTCTTACTGTATTGAGCTAAATTAATAACATATTCCATTTTTTCCACAGCCAGACGTCCGTGGCTCTCCATTTCTGCACAAGAATTTGCTGATGCATCAAAACTAAATGAACTAAGGATTAGTAAAACTAAAAACTTCATACTTCCCTCCCCTGAAAATATGCACTATGAGCATCAATAATCTTAGGCCATGTCATGCACTTGGAAAAGAAAAACTTAGTCTATGCGGGATGCAATAAAATCTTAGTCTTGATCAGAATTCTTAACTTCAGACTCTTGGTTTATTTTTGCTTCAATTTCTTTCGCCGGTTTTGGGTAAATCAAATGAGAGTCCTTACTAAGAACCACCTGCAACTTTTTGTTTTCAAGTTTTTTAGAAATGGCAAAATCCAAGCTTAAGGACTCATCTTGATTTTTTTCGTCCTGCTCCAAAGCCTTATCTTTTAGGTTTTTTCTGCGCAGCTCGATGAGTTTAGGTAGCATACTCCATTGTCGCAAATCTGCCTGATCGGTTACATCCATAATTACCATTGCTAAAAAGGCTGCGCCTTGATCATCCTTTTTAATTTTCTGACGAATCTGATCTTTAGCTACTCTAGCGGCAATTCTTTTTGCCAAAAGTTTTCCGAACTGTTCGTTGAAAGCATCGATTGCCAGCTTATCAATGTCTAAAATTGTAGATCCTTGCAATGACTTCTTCGTAATTTCACGGGAGTAAGTGTAGCTGCGCAAGGAGTTTCTAGGAACCAAGCTCGGTAGTCTCGGCCAAGCTGGGTTGGGAACTTTCACCGGCCCCATGCCTTGATAACTTATGATTAACAGTTCATTTTGCTCTTTTCTTTGCTTTGCCATTTTGTGGGTGTATTTATTGATTCCAAATTGCTTTTTCCATTTTCTATGTTTTTCCCAACGCTGAGATACAAAGGAGCAAAATACCAAGTCTTCTTCTATCCCTGGAAAACTAGGCTTTAGATCATAAAATTTCTCATACTCAATACAAGCATCATCCCAAGCCTTTTGTTTTTCCCACAATACAGCCGCGAGGTAATGAGCCAGAGGGTTGGCACTATAATCTCTGCCCGCTTGGCTTCGATAAGCATTTAATTTGTCATTGAGTCTTCTGATCTCGACCAAAGCTGCTTCATCATTATCAAGAGCCATGAAATTGATCGCCTTAAAAATATTGATCAGAATTTTTTCATAGTCGTCACCTTTATAAGCGACCATACTCTCAGAGAAAATCAAAGAATTCGCTTCATCAGACAAGGAGATATAATCTTTTACATCTGTGAGATCTTCCACTAAATGAAAAGCTCGATTACTTTCTTCAAAATCACCAGCATAATGTTGAAGTAGAGCATAATCTAACAGATAAGCCACTTGATCCAAGCCTTCTTGAAAGGCGGGCTCTTTAATTAAAAAAGAGGCGGCTTCAAAGTTGCCACCTCTCATTTCTTCTACCGATTTTTGAACTCGCATCTGATAGGTAGAGCAAGCCGAAAGATTTAGTAATAGTACTAATAAGTATAATGAGTTTCCCATTAACTTAAAATTACCAACCTACACTTTGCTTTTCAAATCGTTTACGAAGTTGTTTTTGTCCACCCCAAACAATCAGTCCCGATTTAAGGTTGGTCAGATTTAAAGTTACTTTATAGTAAACAGATTTATCAGAACCAATTTGCTGAACGATAGAGTCTAAACGTCCATTAAGAATTAAATCAGCTCCGGTTTGATTTCCTTTTTCTTTCGCTGTCTCTGCGGAAGCATTGTCTTTCTGATATTCATACTCATCAGCAATGTCTCCTCTGGCCTCTTTATCTACAAATTGAACCTTACCTGAGTTAATTAGTTCGATCTTAACCATATCCATGATGGATTGAGTGTCGATATGTTCACTAGTTTTATTTTGCAATCTAGTTACCAATACTACTGGTGGTTTTGGTGCCGCAGACACACTTCTATGCTGAACCATAGACTCTACTAAAGACTTCACAACCTTTTGCATGTCAGTCTCTGACCAACGGTCATTCATATTGTTTTCTTGATTTACATTTTCATACTGCCCTTTTTGGAACGCCTTTGGAGCACAAGAAACCAAAAGAAATGGCAATAAAACGAGAAGAGATTTTTTCATTGAAGCCTCCTAAAAATCACCTAGATATTGTATCTAAGTAATTAAGAGGGTCAACGAAATCCATTTTATACACGCTAAAGATTGAGCTAGTTTGATCAAAAAAAGACTTTCTTCTAGGTAGTTATTCACCATCACCGTATACGAATTCGTAATCCACACCACTTTCTTTAAGATTCTTCTCAAGGTATTTGTAATAGGCCCTTTTCATTTGCTCTATTTTTTGTTCTTCCTCATATTTGGCTTTTGCACTAGCGCTAACCTCGTCGATTGGGCTTTCCACATAAATGTCGTTGGAGTTGCCATCCACAGAGTAAGACTGTTCTTGTAAGCCCATGCTTCCCAAATCTTCTTGGCCGTTATTGAATTGTAGATTTTCAATCTCAGAGCGCATCATGATATTGTCATTTTGCATTTGGTTTACTTTGTTTAAATGATAGCGTTTGGTTTCAATCTCAACCATATGTTGATTCACTCGCTGATCTGCCCATTGACCGCGATCCTCTGCTTGAGCAGCGATAGCCATAACACTAACGAATAAAATTGCGATTATTTTTTCCCCATAATTTTTCATACACTTTTCAATTGCAAAGCATGGGCCAACAAAAGCAAGCGATATGATGTATAAATATCTGTTTTTACTGAGGTTTTTATTGTTTCAAAGTGAAATGCTGTATAATCAATATACGATTTTAAAGAGTTTAACTCTGTCTCATTTTGAGTTAGCTCCAAACCCAAAAGCTTGGCTTACTGCTACAACTGAAAATGAAAGCTAGTGACTCTTTCTCTAGATCTTTTTGGAAAACTCAATAGCCACGATAAATCCTTGGCACAGATCTCAATCATCTTTAAAAGCTGTTTGCCTTCAAAGTCTTGGTCTGACAACTCAAAATTAATTGGCATTTCAAATTGAAATTCTAAAATCTGCAACTCGTTGAAGCTCTTATCTTTTGCCTGTTTTAACTCTATCAATAATTGGTTTCCATCACGACATTTCTTCGAAGCAAAGAAACATACCGACATCAACAATAGTAAAAAAGATTGATTTGCGTCTTTTAGATTTAACTGTTCCAAATTGCCTGTGCTGATTTTGATATGAGGAAAGAGTTTGTTCATTATTCTTATGGTATGTAGGCTTATCTGAAATGCAGACTCCATACCGGCTTTTTCTTTTGAATCCATAAACCATAAAAGCTCAATGAGGCTTTCAGAGTTTTTTAAACTCCTAGTAGATAAACTCGAAGCCGTTGAGTTTAAAGAGTTTAATCTTGATAGTAAATCCTCTCTTCTAATCTCAGCTCTAACTTCAGCCAAGCCCTCAAGCCTTTGCAGACTATTGTTGGTTTGGCTAAACATTTTTTGCGCCTCATTACTAAAGCTTTGCGAGTAATTCGCCTCCGTAATCACTTTATCAATCATCCGGCGAAACATTCTTGAGACCAAATAATCGCGAATTAAATAGGAATAATCCGTTTCAAGACTCTTTAGCTTCTGGCGATTTAAAACATTCTCTAAAACTCGTGCTTCCACATCATGTTTCTGCTCATTGATCTGATCTAACAATAAGTTAAATTTTTGGGTCAAACTACCAATTTCATCTTTTCTCCCAACCGGAAGAAGGTTTGTATTAGATCCGTCTTGAAATTTTTCAATTCGCTCATCCAAAGAACGAACACTTTCTGATAAACGAATGGCTATCCAATACAACAAAGGAGATAGGACTAGAAACAAACCCAATACGATTAAGAAAATTCTCGTATGCAATTTGGCCAAACTTTGGTTCAATCGATCCACATCAGTTAGACCATAGAAATTCACATATTCATCGTTAATGCGCAGGCTATCTTCAGTTATGCGGTAACTTATGCCCTGAAAAAATATTTCTTCTTGCTCAAATTGTCCACCAGTTAAAGCCTGACCCAACTCCATAGGATAAGAGAAAATAAAACTAGGAAGTTCTGTTTTTTGTACCAAAAAGTAAGACTTAAGATTATCGCTAATCTTTTGAAAAAACTTTTTGTTAATGCTTAAAGCCACTTCGGAAACGATATTCTTTTCTCCGATTTGTACGTAGCGATAATTTCGAAGTAAAATCATTTCTCCTAGATCCTCTACCACTAACTTCCTAGTGCTATTTTTGATTTCCTGTAACAAATCAAAATTTAGGTTCTTGGAGGAATCGAGCTTTTTTGCCACCAGGTCTTGGTCTCGATTTTTTTCAAACAAATACAGAGCCGTTCCACCCATGGAATAAAAATTCATTTGTAGAAAACGAAAGCCTTGAAGTCTGCTTCTAAGCTCTTCTGCTTGTTGATTAATAATACTAGATTGGACCAAACTACTGCCTAATAGACCTGCTTGGGCATCTTGAATGTATTTAAAAATACTTTCTATTTCTGTTTTGTAGGCAGATGAACTCTCGACTGCTTTTTGTCTTTTTTCTTCCTCTAATACTTTTTGATAAAAGTAGTTGCTACCAAAGCCCACTAAGCTCATAAACGCAAAGCTTACAGCCATTAAGGTCCAAAATATTTTAGCCGTGTAACTTTCACGAGGGTCAATGGGTAGGTGTTTCGTTGACATTAGTTCGCCTTTTGTCGAATTTCTACAATGGCACGCATTTTACCTTCTGGAGTTTTCCTCCAGTGATCATAGCGGTTCAAGCGAAACGGAGCGTACTTACTTAAAATAGCTTCCATCTCTTCGCGTTTCGACTCATCGATATGGAAATGGAAGTATCGAGAACGGTTTTTCTCCCAACCCATTTTAACCTGACCAGCCTTCTTAGCTCCATTGGCTTCAAGATAAGTGAGAAACTCATCAGAAACAGCAATTAAATCCTGTACATATATGATCGATCTATATAAGTAGAAATTTTTCTTCGCCGGCTCTTTTTCTTCTGCTTTTGCAACAGCTGCACTCGAACTAGAATCAGCATTTTTACTTGCAACATTTGCCGCCAGGTTCTTGCTACTAGAGTCACTAGCCTGTTTCTTTTCTGGTTTTTCTACAGGAGTCTCTTTTTTTTCTGAACTAGCTACTTGCGCGGCTGTCTCTTCAGCTTCCTCGTTGATATCATCAGCAATCACCTCATCTTCATCTTCAATCCCATGGGTTGTAGCTGGAGATTCAACCGATCCCACTTTGTTTTTATCTGTTAGTAGCAAAGTGGGTTTATCTTTGCTTTCAAAATCAAATAGCTCTTTTGGTAAATTACTAACTACCAAAAAAACAACGATCGCCAAACTAAGCGCCTCGGTCGTCCTACGAATGAGTTTTAATAACTCCCCACGCTCTGACCAAAAATCGCTCCAAATGTTACTTTGAGGAGCTTTTTCTTCGTGGCTTACAACTGGCGACTCAACAAAGTCTTCCACCAGACCCAAATCATGCGCTTCCGATAAATAGCTTTGGTAAGCTTCACTTAACTCTATTTTCTTCAGCTCTCCTACATATTGCAGGGCATGCTTGTTTCTATCTAATTTTTTCTTTAACTCGAGATCTTCATTTAAAAACTCTTGGAATTTTTCTCTACGAGAAGCATCCAGTGCGCCCGTTAAATAATCATAGACTAACTCTTTACAGACAAATTTCGTTAAATGAACCTTAGGCATTTGTCCCCCAGCTTTGACCACCTGGCTGTAAGTAACTACCTAATAAGTTCAAACTCTGTGAAAGTCGGTGCATAACAGTTCCATGACTACACTCTGAAGCCAGAACAATATAATCTATAGGGAACTCTAAAACATGGGCCCAAACCAAAAGGTATAAACTTTCATGCCCCTCATCCCTTAATATTTGGCGCCAAGCTGCCACACTTAAAGTAGAAGGTTTAATCAAGGGCTCTTTTATTTTATCGTATGCTTTGGGAAAATTATGTTGAGCTAAGTCTTTTGACTCACTTAAATATTCTTTTCTTTTTTTACGGGCAATCTTATTACAGGTTTTTATCAGAAGAACCTCAAAGATCTCTTCTGACTTTTTCTTTTTTGCCTTTAATTCTTTAATCGCTTTATCAGTGGCTTCCATGGCCAAAAGCTCATGTGGCAAAACATAGTAGAAAAATACTGCGATTGCACGTACCTGAGCCTCTGTCACAGCTTAGTCCGTTGTGATTTGTCTTAGTAAATTGATTTGATCTAAAACTTTACCAGAACCCATAACCACACAAGTTAATGGATCTTCTGCAATGCTAACCGGTAAACCAGTCCTCTCACGAAGCAAAACATCTAAGTTATACATCAATGCTCCACCACCAGTTAAAACAATTCCGTTATCAACGATATCAGAAGCTAACTCTGGAGGAGTTTTTTCTAGTGCTGTTCTTACTGCATCAACCACTTCCCCTAATGGGTCCATCAATGCATCATATACTTGGCTAGAAGTGATCTCGATTGTCTTTGGAGCACCAGCTACCAAATCTCGACCCTTAATTTCCATAACTCTTTCTTCTTCAAACGGATAAGCATTACCAATGTTAACCTTAATGGACTCGGCCGTTCTTTCACCAATTAAAAGGTTAAATTGACGACGAACGTAGTTAACAATGGCTTCATCAAACTTATCACCGGCCACTTTGATGGACTTACAATATACGATACCACCTAAAGAAATCACAGCAACACCAGTGGTACCACCACCGATATCAACAACCATGTTTCCACTTGGCTCTGTAATAGGAAGACCTGCACCGATTGCTGCTGCCATCGGCTCTTCAATTAAAAACACTTCCCTTGCTCCAGCAGAGTGGGCTGATTCTTTTACCGCACGTTTTTCCACCTGAGTAATCCCGTAAGGAACACAAATAATAATTCTCGGTGGAATGATAGAACGTTTATTTCCCATGGACTTTGTGATGAAGTATTTCAACATTGATTGCGTAACCTCAAAGTTGGCAATAACTCCATCTTTGATTGGACGAATCGCAACGATACTTCCTGGTGTACGACCAAGCATTTCTTTTGCTTCGGTACCTACAGCGAGTACTCTGTTTTGCATTCCTCTATAATTTTTTTGAACCGCAACCACGGATGGTTCGTCGAGAATGATCCCCTTGCCTTTTGAATATACAAGAGTATTCGCGGTTCCCAAGTCGATAGCAATATCATTGGTGAAATATTCAGCAACCTTATCAAATAAACCCATCTAAAATCCTATAATTTCCTAGTTAAATAAGCATGTTAAATCATAATGAATCATTCGGTGTTTGGAAACTCTTAAATGAATTGCGCACCCCACCAAAAAGATCATTGTATTTGCTTTTATCCCACAATTTTTTAATTTGTCTGAATGGATAATCTGAAAGTTGCTGTTGTTGAATTCTTGAATAATGCTGTACTTATTCAAAATACTCTAAGTCCTCTTAAAACTGGGGCATGCATTTTACTAAATTTTGAAAATCAGGATTTTGTAATCTTAAGAAAGACACCGCAAAAATTATTTGCTCAAAGTTTAAAATCAGCCGCTGAGTGTGATATCGAATTTGAAATGAACCTTGAAGCAGCCAGACATCTTTTAGCACAACGCAATTTAGACTTAACCGACTTCACTCTTGAAATGATCAAGCAAGCCAGCCTTGATAATCTAAACCTACGTATACACAAAAGTTTTTTAAAACTGATGAGACTAGGTTACTTCAATATATTACAAAGTGCAGGAGCCCCGTTCTGGAAACTCCTGAGTGAATATGGCTTAGGTAGCATTAGTAAAATCAATGCAATGTTGCACAAATTTAGAGCTTAGCGCCAATTTAAATCAAAGGCCTCTTGTTGTTTTAGTTCACTAGTTTGCCTAGCAAGCTCCTCTTCCGACCAAGAAAAACTATTTTGAAACTCTTTAGAGATGGCCTCTAAAAACTGGTGCCCATGATCTTTGTAGGATAAAAACAGTGGCGCTCTTCTAAAATAAAAATCTCTCAAGCTAGCACACATGCAATTTTCTATAGCGTGTCTTGCCTCTAAAACCCACATTAATTCTTCACTAGCCTCTTCTCCTGATTTTTTTCTCTCCAGAAGATCGAAAGCCTCTAAACCATGGCGATCAATCATCTTATCTATCAATTGAATTGAAAAACCATAATGTCGGCTCCAAAAGTCTCTTTGTGATCTCGCTTTGGCCATTGAAGTATTACTTGTTTTTGCATTTAAATTTTCTTTTGAAGCACTTTGGCTGAACTTAACCAGATCCTCGATCTCGAAGTATTTTAAAACTTCTTCCATAACATGCTCAGCAATCAAGCGATAAGTTGTATACTTACCACCGGCCACTAAAGTCACACCGTCGTCCATACTCCAAATTTCATGTTCACGGCTAGTTTTTCCCTCGCTAGAAGAACCATCATTTACTAAGGGCCTTACACCTGCGTAGCTGGCAAGAATGTCATCTTCTTTTAATTTAGCCCCAGGAAAATACTGGTTAATTAATTCTAATAAATAGGTGATGTCCTCTTTTTCGGCTCGTACATTTTTCGGATCACCCTTGTAATCAGTATCTGTGGTTCCGAAGATCGTCATTTCGTGCCTTGGAATTCCAAAGACGATTCTCTTTTGGTCATTAGAAACCATCACCACCGCTTGTTTTAAGTTAACACGCTCTCGTTCTACAGTGATATGAACACCTTTGGTTGGTCTTAAACAGTTTTTCCAATCCTTATAAACTTCTGAAAAATAAATATCTGTCCAAGGCCCGACCGATCCAACAATATGCTTTGCCTTTACAACAAACTTTTTACCCGATAGGCCGTCTGTACATTCAATACCAATGATTTTGTTTTCGTCGCGAATTGGTTCTCCCGCAGTCACATAACTAGCAGAAAGTGCACCATAAGAATGCGCCGATCTTAAAGTCTCAATCACCAAACGATCATCATCCATATAAGCATCGCTATACACATAAGAACCCTTTAAGTTTTTGGAGTTAAGAAGCGGAAGTCTTTCCATGCTGTCGCTAGCGTTTAATCGTTCATGTAATTCTGGTGCTTCATAAGTTGAAAGCAAATCATAGAGAGCCATTCCCATGCCCATTTTAAACATTCCAACTCGATCCCCTTTATAAATTGGCAAAACAAAGCGTAAAGGGTGAACTAAATTAGGTGCCATATCGAAGAGTCTCGCTCTTTCACTTAAAGCCTCAAAAACGAGATCAAATTCTAGGTTTTCTAAATAGCGAATTCCACCGTGAACAAGCTTAGAAGAACGAGAACTAGTTCCACTTGCAAAGTCATCTTTCTCTACCAAAGCAACTTTCATCCCACGGCTAGCCGCATCTCTTGCCACTCCAGCGCCATTAATTCCACCGCCGACAATCAGGAGATCAAAGCTTTCTTCTTCAAGTCTATTAATCAGCTTTTCTCTATTGTGAAAGCTAAAGGTTTGTTTCATAAATTAGTCCTCATTCCGCGTGGTTTTCATATAGTAAAATTCTTCATTCAGTGCTTGAGGTGTTTTTCCTGAAATGGAAAACTCTTTCCAGGAAATATCTTGAAAAAAGATCTGTTGTAAATGCTTTTCCCTAGAATAACGATAAGCAACTTCAAATAAGGCTTCACTTTGCTCAATGGATGCAGCATTTAAATGCTCTATCCAGAGAACTTGAGTGTATGACCTGAAAAATGGAATAACTTTTGCGATAAAATAAGATTGAATTTCATTAGTTTGTTTATCGAAAATAGCGAAACTCCAGCCCTTTGGTAGATAATGCTTCAAAGATTCTTCACGCCACAAAGACTTCCATTCTTGCATTTGTGCATAAATATCATCCAAGCCTTGAGCCTTTAGCTTTGCCCGCTCTAAATTTAGGATTTGTTCAATATCTTCTTCTCTTAAACTTTTAATCTCCACCCTAAGCCCCATTCTTGTTAGGATTTACAACTGCTTTTCAATTAAAGCTAGGCAAAACAAATCGAATGTGTTTCTTTATGCTTGTTGTACCATAAATTCAATTCGTAGAGAAAGGTAAAGAGGCATGTACAAAGAATATTCCGCTGATTTTTTATCCAAAGTTGAAAGCACAATAGAAGAATTTCGCAGAAATACGAACAAAACACTGGTAGCTGCCTTTGATGCTGACGGAACCATCTGGGATGCAGATGTGGCCGATATCGCATTTGATTATCAAATAGAAAATTGGGACCTTGATTTACCGGAAAAACCCCTCGACTATTATGCCAAATTAAAAGAAGAAAAACCCGTTGCTGCCTATCTTTGGTTGGCTCAAATATTAAAGGGACGAAAACTGGATGAAGTATTGGCGAAGAACAAAGAGGCTTTTGAAAACTGGGAAAAACTAAACAACAAGATCCCCGTTTTTCCAGCACAAAAAAAATTGATTCAGTTTTTTCAAGAAAATGATGTGGAAGTTTTTATTGTCACAGCCTCTGTAAAATGGAGCGTGCATTATGGTGCAAATTTAGTGAATGTTCCCGAAGACCATATTCTCGGCGTAAAAACCAAAATTAAAGACGGTATCATTACAGATGAACAAGACGGGCCCGTCACCTATAGACCCGGAAAAGCCGAGGCCATAAAAGAAAAACTAGATGGTAAAGAACTTATTTTTTGCGCAGGAAACACCATTGGTGATTACGAGTTATTAAAATGCTCAAAAGGAATCTCATTAGCAGTGAGAGCTGCTGCCCCCACAGAAGAACTGTTTGAGACAGAAGAGAAACTCCATCAACTAGCCAAGGAACACAATTGGGATTGTCATCAGTTTCGCTAAGAGCATTAGTGGAGTATCAGTAAATCGAAGCCTATTATAAAAAAAAGAGCAGTTTTAACTGCTCTTTTTTTCTATGCTAAGAAACTTTTCTCTGCCATCAAGGCTTCAATTTCTGGAATTTCCTTTGGCACGTCTTTGGTTAGATTTTCGTAACCATCTTTGGTCACTAAAATATCATCTTCAATACGAATACCCATTCCACGATATTCGGCAGGCGCATCCATGTCTCCCTCGGGAATATAGAGGCCTGGCTCAATCGTAAGCATCATGCCTTCTTCTAATGGGCGACTCTCTTGTTGAATTAAATACTTCCCTCGGTCGTGAACATCCAAACCGATCCAGTGACCAATGTTATGCGGATAGTACTTTCTGTAAAGCTTTTGGGAAATGATCTCTTCTACAGACTCCTCTAAAATCTCTAGCTCTTTTAAAGATGCAGACAAAGACTCTATGGCTTTTTCTTGCACCTCGGAAAACAAGGTTCCTGGCTTAATGATTTCAATGGTTTCTAATTGCGCCTTCAATACCGCTTGATACAACTTGGTTTGTGCAGCGGTGAATTTACCATTTACAGGAAAGGTCCTAGTAATATCGGATGCGTAGAAATCATATTCACAACCCGCATCAATCAAAAGTAGATCACCATCTTTGCATAACTTATCATTATCTCGATAGTGCAAAACGGTTGCGTTGTTACCAGTTCCTACAATGGGATGGTAGGCGTAATCATCAGCGCCTGCATTTAAAAATTTAAAACTTAAAACCCCTTGAATTTGTTTTTCTGTCTTTCCAACTTCCGTAAAACGCATCGCCTCTTTATGAGCTTCAGCAGCGATTTGCCCTGATTTTCTCATTAGATCGATCTCTTCTTCGTCTTTAATAATTCTTGCCTCACCTGTAATTTCGGTGGCGTCGTAAAGCGGAAGTATCCCTAAACCAGTTCTGCCCTTTGCCGCTCGAACCCTTTCAAGAGCTGCTAAAACGTCGGAGTCCATCTTTGGGTCCAGCCCAAGTTGGTAATACAAACGATTGGAATCCTTTAATAAAGGAAGAAGCATTTTTCCTAACATAGAAACTTCGTAAGCTTCATCTGCTAGTAAGTCTCTCTTTGCCCCTTCTACACCATGTCTGTAACCGTCCCACAACTCAGCAATCGCATCCTTAGGGCGTAAAAACAATGTGTACTCAGGAGTCATACCTGGGCGAAAAAGCATAACGGTGTTTTCTTCCTTACAACCGGTGAAATAATAAAGGGAACTTTCTTGTCGAAACAAATGATGATTGTCATTGTTTCGAATTGCAGCTGGATGGCCAACCAATAAGATTGCATCCCCTTCTTTAAGTATATTTTTTAATTTTTCTCTACGTCTTGCGAAAACTTCTTTGCCTAACATAACTACCTTCCTAAAACATCTTGGCTAATTCTATCTACGATGGAACTCATTGCTGATGAACCTTTTCTTTCAAAATCACGATTTTCCTTAAAGTCAGAAAAATCTTTAGATCGAGTGTTCACTTGCAAATAATAATCAGCTTCGTTTCCTATTTTATCCATAAGACGATCCGTCTTCCCCCAAAGGTATTTCTCTGAGTGATTTGCCACTACCTTTGAAGAAGATTTATAATCATCCTCACTCAATACATTTACCACTAATACTCTCTCAATTCCACGCTTTCTCATTTCTTTTACTAGGCCATCAATTTGCAAAGGATCCCAAACAGATTTTCTATAGGCTTTATAAAAAGCGTTTCCACCAAGACAGCGCTTTATCTCTGCTCTTGCTAATCCAGAGCTAACGGATTTTGGTGAATAATTATCTTCCATTGTGTAAGGACACGAAAACTTAATCTCAAAAGATTTTAAGTCTTTGGAAGAAAAAAGAGCTTTTAGCATTGGATCTAGTTTATTCAAATTAAGTTGTTCATAACTTCCACCAAACAAACTCTTACTTGGATACTGATCTTCTGCCACCTTATAGATTTGCCATTTTAAACCAGAACTCCTAGCCTCTTTTGCATAGCCGGCAGCAAAAATAGCTCCCCAACCAACTCCCACAATTTCTTGCACTGGAATTTGTTGGCGTTCTAGGCTTTCTAAAACCCCTAAATGGGCATAGGTTTTCACTAGGCCAGGCCCTAAAATGACACCTAGCTTTTTAGGTCGATAAACAACTGGACTAGCTTCCTGCTCAGAATTATCGGAAGACACTTCTTCAGCACTTTTTTCTATTTCTTGCTCTGAGGAATTCGGCTTTCCCAAACGCTTATTAATACTAGAACAAGAAACACAAACACTAATGCATAAGATGATTTTAAGAAAATTTAACATGAACAAAAAACTCCTTATTTCCATCCCCACCTTCAATGGAGCTAGGAAAGTAACTAAGAACTTCACAACCCAAATCTTTCAAACAGTCTTTAATTTTTTCTTCCACTCTTAAATAAGAATCTTCCGATTTAACAATTCCTTGTTTATTTAAAGACTTTTTATCTAGTTCAAATTGTGGCTTTACCAACGACAAAAGCTCAGTATTCTTTTTAATGTTTTTTACCAAAGAAGGCAAAATCTTCGTTATGGAAATAAAAGAAACATCCATCACAACTAGATCAATGTCTTCTAGATAGGGAGAAAGTTCCGGGTAATCCTCTAATTGCTTGGCATTTATTTTTTCAAAGACTTTGAATCGCTGGTCATCCAACAAGTCTGAATCTGTCTGTGCTTGACCTACATCCACACCGACAACACTAGAAGCATCTAGCTCAAGTAAACACTGACTAAAGCCCCCGGTTGAAACACCAACGTCTAAACATTTTTTTCCGGAAACACTTATCTTTGCCCTTGCAATTGCCGGCTTTAACTTCAAAGCTCCCCTAGAGACATATTGCAAAATTTCTGCATTTTTAATTTCAATTTGAACTTCCCCGAGAACTTGAAAGCTTGGCTTGGTAACACAAATCGAATCGACAAAAACCAAAGAACTTTGAATTAATTCTTTGGCCTTTGACCGGGACTTCACCAGCTTTTTCTCGACAAGGTACTGATCTAAACGCATTATTTTGATCGATGGGAGTTGAAGCGAACAATCTCTTTTAAGTTTTCAAAGTTACCTTCAAGGCCTTCAATTAACTCTAGAGCCTGATCGGAATTGTCTGTTAACATTTTGTTGGAGGCAATCACACCGATCAAACCAGGAAAAGAACCCATCTCAACTTTGTTGTCTTCTACCTCTAATAGATCATCTTTAATCTGAAAACAAAGCCCCAACAACTCTGCATACTCGCGAATAGATTCTCGCACCTGAGCATTGGCTTTTGAAATCAAACAGGCACCATCGGCGGCACAACGGATTAAAGCGCCGGTTTTATGTAAATGAACTTGTTCAAGTTCCGCGATGTCAATTTTGGTTTTCTGCGCCTTGATATCCACAACCTGTCCAGCAATCATTCCATAGGAGCCAGAGGCTTCCATTAGACAATTGATTAAATTTAAAGACAGTTCAGGAGAATGACTATATGCCTGAATGATTAGCTGGACAGCTTCCATGATCATGCCATCACCTGCCAACAAGGCAGTTGCTTCATCAAATTTCATATGTGTTGTTGGTTTCCCTCGGCGAAAATCATCATCATCCATACAAGGTAAATCATCATGAACTAGAGAAAAGCAATGAATTAACTCTACCGCCGCCGCATAAGGAATTAAATCTTTGTCATCAAGACCTAAGGCTTCTCCAGTCATAAGAGTCAATGCTGGACGAAACCTCTTACCCCCAGCAAACACAGCGTAGTGTATTGCCTCAGCGTAATCGCTTGCCCCTTGAACAATGTTTTCACTTCGTTCTGCCAAATAATTTTCTAGATACTTTTCAACCGCTTGCTTGCATTCATCCCAGCGTTCTTCAAATTGACTCATTAATCTTCCATTTCAAAGTTTTGAGTTACGGCATCGCCATTTTTATCAAGTCCGATCAACATCTTCACTTTCTGTTCGGCTTTTTCTAGCTCTTCTGAACATTCTTTAGAAAGCTTCACCCCTTCTTCAAAGGAACTTAAAGCTTTTTCCAGGCTTAGATCGCCTTTCTCCATTTGATCTACGATTGATTCTAACTTTTCGATTTTCTTTTCAAAATCCATATTTACTCCTCGAGCTGGAGAACTTCTGTGAATGCCTTACCTTGCGATAATCGTAGCTCCACCTTATCTCCAACTTTTAATTCTGTACTTTTTCTGATCGCTTGTTTGTCTTTCAATGGAATTGCATATCCTCGATCTAAAACCTTTAGTGGGCTTAAGGAATCTAACTTACCCATGGCATAATGCAACTCAGAACGCTTTACATTGAGCTGCGAACGAGTCAATTGCTCAAAGCTTTTTAGACTTGCAAGCTTTTGTTTTTTGTTTTGAAGGATAGATTGAGATTGTTTTATCAATCGATCTTCAAGGTTTTTTCTTTTCTGTTCAACAGCCGCTAGTTTTTGTTGTGGCGACTGTAAGCCGGCCCGAAGCCTCATCAAACTTTGTTTTTTAGACTGAATGTTTTGTGAGGCAAGGCGATCAAGCCTCCACCTTAAATCATCCAGCCTTTGATTCTTAGCCTCCAAAAGTTTTTCTGGTGAACCCAACAACTTTTTTAGGCGAAACAGATTTTGCTGACTGTAAAGAAACGAGTTCTGCATAGCTCGCCATAGACGTCTTTTGTTTTGATTAATTTTATCCATCCATTCGGCGCTATTGGCCGCCACCAACTCTGCCGCAGCACTTGGAGTAGGCGCTCTTAAATCTGCAACAAAATCACTAATGGTAAAATCAATTTCGTGCCCGACCGCACTAATCACAGGAATGGAGGACATAGAGATTTCTCTAGCCAATGCTTCGTCGTTAAAACACCAAAGGTCTTCTGCAGAACCACCACCTCTACCAACAATCATAGCATCAAAGTAACCAAGCTCATTAACCAAGGCGACTTGCTCTCTGATTTCTTTAGCAGCCATATCTCCTTGCACCTTACAAGGAAACACAGTGACCTCTAAACCTTTGAACCTTCTTTTTAATACATTTAAAATATCACGAATGGCAGCACCAGTTGGCGAGGTAACCACCGCTAGTTGCTTAGGGAACTTAGGTAGAACCTGTTTTCTCTTTGGATCAAAAAGTCCCTCAGCAGCCAGCTTCTTTTTTAATTCTTCAAACTGCCTTTGAAGATCACCAGCACCCATCGGCTCCATACTCTCGCAAACCAACTGGTAATTTCCTCTAGGTTCATAGACTGCGATTCTAGCTCTTACTAAAACCTCATCCCCATTTTTAGGTTGAAAACTAACTCGACCATTGTTGCCACGAAACATTACGGCCATGACTTGAGATTTTTGATCTTTTAAAGAAAAGTACCAATGCCCTGAACGATGCGCTGTAAAATTTGAAATTTCACCCTTAACCAATAGTGATGGGAGCTCAGACTCAAGCGTATGCTTTACCTTGCGATTTAGATCGGAAATACTAATCGCTGATTTTTGTCTACTTTGCGGTTCTGCGTTTAATTCGATGCTATTCTCCTAGCTAGCCAATCTACTGTTTTTACAGGAAAAATGCAAAACTACTGATGAAAAATAATTGCTGTACGCAGGGCTTCATTGTGCCAACAAAGCAAGCTCCAGAAAATACTCCTAAGAAGGCATTCTTGAACGAAACTTTTCCCAAATTTTTGGAATAATCCAGAATCTTAGAAGGAATTTTCTCTTTTTAGCCATCAAATGCAAATAAATGCCATTTGAGCTGGTCTGAGCCTTGCTAATTAGTAATGCAAGCAAGGAGGAAATATGCTTAATCACTATTCCCTAGAAAGTTTTGGCCCCCACTGGATCAACCTTCCACACCTAGATTTTATCATAAAAAAAATAATCAAAGCCAAAGAGCCTAAAGCAATTGAAGAAAACTATGATCTTAAAAAACAAATTGCACGAGAGAATTATCTTGAGGACTTAAAAATCATCAAAGAAAGAGAAATGTTTACTGGCAGCAGTGGGCTGTACTTATTTTAAAATAGCTTTTGGTCTAAGCTAAGGTTTTGCAAGGACCAGAAAGCACCTATCACCAAACAAAAAATCGCAAGTCCACGATGGGCTTGCAGTTGTTTCAACAAATCATTTGGTAATCGTTCTTCAGCAAGTTCCACTAAGCTTGGAGTGTTAAGCGGTATCGTAACCAATAGGCCATACATAAAAACGAAAAACGGAAAATAAAAGTCTAGCTCTTGAATTGTCATACCTTTTTATCGGAAAGACTTCAGAAAACACACACCGACCAAGGTTTGATGCCTTAGAAAACTAGCCTTTTTATGGGAAATCTTTTTAAAAATACTAGGAACAATGATCCCCCTCTCGACATAGATTTAGCTTTCTACTGGGCAAATTGTTTAAAGCACTACAATTCGTTATTCTAATATTGTGTAAATTAAATTGCCAAGGAAGGCTACTGATGAAATTGCTCTTACATTTTATGATAGTTTTTAGTCTAATCATTCCATCACCATCTTTGTTTGCGAAAAACTCCAGAGCAAAGAGACTAAGAAAAACCACAGCAGTTCAAAGCCCTTATCACCGACTGTCAGATTATGTTTTAAACAGTGAGCAAATCAGAGCATTGAGCTATCCAGATCGTGTAGCTTATTTTTACTTTATGGCTAGATCCATGGAAATGATCGATTTTAGCTTAAAAAGACATTACAAACTCAACGCTCACCTGCCTCAGGTTCAAAAAGAAATAAAAGAGCTGCAGGCTAAATTTGATTTATTACAGAGTATTGAAGACTTGGTTCTTCCAAAAGCCAACGCCTTCTTACCTTTGGTTTATCTCGGAATAGTGGGAATAGCCAGTGGAGTTGGCATAGAGGCATTAACAAATCCAAACGCTGAAATGGAAGACTATGTGGCAGCCGGAGCTGTCGGAGCGCTTACCGCCCCTCCTTTTTTAAAGGCAATTAAACCTTTATCAAAGGCGTTTGGAAAAGCAAAATCTTGGTTTAGCAAAGCACCTGAAGTAACTCCGCCAAAAGCCTCGGTAAAAGCGCCAGCAAAAGCGCCCAAGACAGAAACAGCCTCTAGTGTTGCAAAACCAAAAAACACTGGTTTAATTGTAACATCTGGTGTTGTGCTTGGAAGCGGTGTTGCTGCTGACGCTGTTAACAACGGTAAAGAAAGACCTGACACAAAAGAGACCCAGGAACCTAGCAACAAAGCGACTGAAACTTTAAACACCAGCGCTCCAGCTTTTCCTCCCACTGTCTCTTATGGTTCTGGCTCCCTTTCTCTAAACGCCATTGGACAGCAAGTAGCAAGAGATGCTTTAGGCCTTCCTCAGGTTCCCGATCGGGATCAGACTCAAGACAAAGCCTCTACAAAAGAATCAAAAGCAAAATTAAAAAGCGGCACCTGTGTCATCGCTAACTACGTAAGCGAATATGAGGAAGTAGCAGATGCCAACCTATGTAAACAAGGGGTTGTAAAGACATGTAAAGATGGTCGAATCAAATGTGGCAGCTTTGGCTTACAGCTTAAAAACGAAATTTGCGAATCGAAAAAACCTATCAACTCCTTAACCCAACGCTGTGCTGAAAGCCTTGGAAAAACTTTGATTAATGAGGGCATAGGTTACATCGACTCAAAAAAGTATAAAGAGTGGGAAGACGGAGTGCGTTCCGCTTTAAAAGACTTTGAAAACTCAAGAGTCGGAAATACCAACCAAACCTTTAATGAATACTGTTCGGCACTTAAAGATGAAGACACAGCCAAAGACTTTCCTCAGGCTGTAGAATGTAAGGCTATTAAAACTACCATCAACACTTTAATAAACAGCTTTCCTAGTATAGCTCGTCATGTGATAGAAAAGGAAAAGAAAGCAGAAGCAATTGCTAGACAGAAAGCGCGACTAAAAGCGGAAAAAGACTTCCTAGCTCAAAAAAGTTCCTGCCAAGACCCTCGGATCAAAAGCGGTGCCGATATCGCTTCTTTAGAGAGATGTACAGCCTGTGGACTTAAAGAGCAACTAGGTCAAGAGACTTCCCCTTCTCCTACCTACTTAGAAATGCTAAGGCTCTTAGCGGTTCAATGTGGCGGCAAAAAAGGAAAAAGCCTCGAAGATACGGCCAAAGATAAATCTTTAGTTCGACATAAAATGGCTCAGATGATCAGCTCTATAGGTTTTTGCCAAAATTTTCCAACAAAAAATCGTAGTGCGCAAATGAGTTTATTGAAAAACCACTACAGCGATTTAATTGCCGGTAAAGCAAGTATAGACGACGAAGAAATTAGTAAGCTTTTTGAAAAGGCTTACGGCATCGACTCAGAAGATGCGCAAAAAGCTTTTTGTGGAAAAGGCCTTCCTGCTAGTGAATTCGAATGGGGTGATGCATACAAAATGCAAAACACCTTCAATCGCAGAATGTATAAAAACAGAACCGAAAAAAATAATAGTACCAGAAGTAATCGAGAAAGATCTGGTTGGGCTGAGTGTGATACAGAAATCCAACTTAGTCAAAATAGACCAATCATCGATGGTACTCCTGCCAAGCTAGCCAGACAATACACCAAATACTTTAATGAAGAAGATGGCAATACCGCAAATTACTACACCAAAGACATTCATCGCAACCAGGTCAAGCCAAGATCCGGCATTGTTTCCTGGAACCCTGCTTATTCAGGAATTGAAAAAAATGGTAAAAGTCGTTTGGCTGAAGACCTGTTTAGTTTGATTGACTACCCTACAGAAAGAAAAAAGAAGAAATACAAAGTAAGTGAGATTTCGGACTTTATTAACGGGACCAACGCAAAACCAATTGCCAAAAACATTCAAGCCTCAAACAACTTGAAAGAGGAATTGGTCTATGCCTGTGGAGGCAATCGTCCAAAATCTCATTTAAGAAACTCAAACAAATCTAGATCGTCGGTGCGTTAGATTTATCACGCGCCGCCATTAAATATGTACTTTTGTTTTTGTAGCTAAATCACTGAATTCACAGATTATTTAAATTTGCAAGAATGCCCTGATTGAAAAATTTTTCAAGGAAAACCCGCTTTCGTCTCATCTTTTTAAAAAAAATGAAGCTTGAAGACTAGTCTCGTTGAAATTTCAAAAACATGCTGATAACCTAGGTTTAAGGTTTCTGTGGCTTGGGAACTTAGTATAATTTAAACCTTACAAGCATATACCATGGGAGCTGCCTCTGGTGCCGGTGTGCAAGCTCAGCTAGTACTGAGAAGCCTAATGGTTCTATAGCGGTGCCCACTTTAAACTAAGTGGTTTAAATATCATCATCCCAAGCGCTAACACAGAAACCCTTTTTTTTGCCTTTTTCTAGGTCTCGTAATCTGTATCATTTTGAAACAAATACTTTTTCATTAGTCATTTCATTTACTTAATGCGTTTAGCCTTGAGATTTTTTTTTAAAGTTTAAGTTGTCTCATTCCGATAATTAATTGAGTCGTAAATAAATTAAGGATTGGATCTATGAGTTTAACTGGTTTCAAAAACATTTCTTTGATGATATCAAAAATCGGAATTTTATTTTCTTTTTTATGTATCTCTTTTACCACTAAGGCCTCGGCACAAACAGTTACGTCACAACAGATAAAAGATTTAGTCAAAGAACAGATTAAAGCAGGCATCAATGATGCAGAATCAATCGCTCGTATCATTTGTATAGACAAAAATAATTTAGGTAAATCTGCCACCACGCCTCCAACCGAAAATAATAAAGAGTATAATTTTAAATCTGCTGATGACGTCTGTAAGGATTTAGTTTCTGATATAGCAAAAGGAATGGTGTCGGACAAAAGCACCGACGGATGTGATGAGGTGAAAAAAGAGTTTCATGAGATTGCGTCTGCCTGTAGCGAAATTGGAGACTTCACAAAAATAATAAGCAAATCAAAAGCTAAAAATATGTCCTATCTTTATGGTTGCCAACAGACTTACGACAAATGTTTTGACGTTTATACTGGTAAAGACAAAAAGGCTAAGGATGATGAAAAAGAGGTTTGTAGTTTTTTAGCCGTTAAAAATAAAGACGACGATTACATTGACAGCTTAGGCGATAAAGTTAGAGAGGCAAAAAAAGAGCTCTCCGAAAACATGACCGAAAGCCAAAAGAAAGCACAAGATGATATCAGTGCAAGACAAGAGCAAGTTCGAGAATTGCAACAAAGTCTTCAAGAAGGATTAACAAAGATTCAGCAAGCTGAACAAGCTGTTATTGATTTAAACTATGAGCTTGAAAACGAAAACACAAAGGTTGAGCTGAACCTTGAGAATGAACTTTTAGAACTTAGATCGCAACTGGATCTAGCACAAGGCCAAGGCGTATTTGACGTTGAAGCCCAGTATGACAGACGACTACAAGAAGAAAAGCAAGCCTGCTTATCTGAGGGTACCAATGAATATAATGAATACAAAAAAATGTTACAAGCAACCAATGCTTCTGGTAAAGGCGTAACCAATGCTCAAATCTCTAAGTACACTAGCAAGACTCCCGCTCAATGGGCCAGTTATTTTTCTACTCGATGTTTGAATAGTACGGCCTACCTAGCTAAAGTAAAACAATATAATCAAGAAAGGGTTTCTGCGCTAGCTGCTAAAAACAATCAGATTAAAACTCTCCAATCACAAATTCAGCTAAAAATCACCGCCGCCCAAAAGCAAGTAATTGCTCTAGCAAAATCAGGACAGATTAAAAAACAAAAAGCCATTGCTTTAAAAAACCAATTGCTGCAATCGAACAATCAGCTTCAGCAACGAATTAACCAACTACAAAAGCCAGACCAAAGTTTAATCATGCAGCAAATGCAGCAACAACAAACATTCATGCAAGAAATGGAAGCGGTTCAAAATATTGATAAGCGCTACGCACAACTAAAAAACATTTCCATTTCTTCTGAGCAGTTCGACCACCTGCAAAAAATTAAAGGCATGGGCCCCGGTAAAGTCTCAGACCCTAACAACAAGGGACTAAAAGAAGTTACTGAATTGGAAGAGAAATATTTGGCTTGTTATCTAGCAGAAAACCCATCCAGTAAGAAAAAACTAAAACGTGCCGCCAGATAAAGTAATCTGAAGCTCTTTTGAGGGCTTTTAGCCCTTGCCAAGCCCCGTTAACAAACGTCATAATGGGGCCATGACATTTAAGAAATTCCTAAATATTTTCATTGGTTTATGTTTGCTTGCCGGCCTAGGAATGGGCGGCTATGTTTATTATTTAGCTAGTAACTTACCGAAGATTATTACGGTTGAAGATTACAAGCCTCTAGTTGTATCAAAAGTATATGCAAAAGATGGTCAAGAGATTGGAGAGTTCTTTCGTGAGAAGCGAATCGTTGTTCCTTACGAGAAAATTCCAAAGCATGTTGTCCATGCCTTTTTGGCAGCAGAGGACTCAAGTTTTTTTGAACATGGCGGGATTAATCTGCAAGCCATTTTCCGTGCGGTGATCGCAAACATTAAGGCTGGTAGAAAAGTACAAGGTGGTTCAACCATCACACAGCAGGTTGCCAAGTCTTTAATGTTAACTCCTGAAAAAACTTATACACGAAAAATCAAAGAAGCTTTTCTTGCTTTGCAGATGGAAGAGAATTTAACGAAGGAAGAAATTTTATACCTTTACTTAAATCAAATCTATCTTGGTCAAGGAGCTTATGGTGTTCAAGCTGCTGCTGAAAGTTACTTTCGTAAGGACGTGAGTGAGTTAAGCATTGCAGAGGCAGCCATTCTAGCTGGTCTTCCCCAAGCTCCAAGTAGATACTCACCAACGAAAAACTCCGAAAGAGCAAAGGCCCGCCAACGCTACGTATTGAGTAGGATGGAAGCAAACAACTTTATCACAAAAGAACAACATGATGAATTTGTGGATAAAGAGCTTAAAGTGTATTTTCGAGTTAACTACAAAGAAGTGGCACCATACTATGTTGAAACTCTGAGACAATATCTAGTAGAAGAACTGGGTGAACAAGCGGTTCTTGATGAAGGAATTCAAGTTTTTACTGGAGTAAATGTAAAAGACCAACTCGCTGCGAATGAGGCAATGCAGGATGGTTTGCGTGAAGTAGATAAACGCCAAGGCTTTCGAGGCGCGATCAAGAACATTCAAGATCCTGCTGAAATTCGAAAATTTTTAGAACAAACCAAAAAAGACGCTGTTGATGATTTAAGAAACTACATTGTCATCAAAGCCGACGGAACCACTGAAGAAGAAGAGTTTAAGCTCACATACAGCTTAGAATCTGAAGTAAAAAAAGAAGACGAAGAAGAAAAAACTGAAAGATCTGCCCTTCCTTATTACTACAAATTAGGTGGCCTGAGCAAAGCCGTGGTTACTCAAGTAAATGACAAATGGGGATTCGTAGAAGTTAAACTAGCTGAAACCCAAGGTTTGATTGATTTTGAGAGCATGAAGTGGGCTCGTAAACCAAATCCTGAACTTCGTTCTTGGGAAGATTTTATTTCTAAACCATCGGATGCATTACAAGTCGGTGATGTAATCGAGGTTAAGATTTTAAATGATCGTTTTCGCAGTAGTGAAATCACCAAAAAGCTTAACGAATACAAATCTAGAATGAAAGACAAATACGAACGCCCTGCGGAACTTCCTGTGTTTGACGAGTACCTTGAACTGGCGCTCGAACAGGAACCAATCGTAGAAGGTGGACTGATCGCATTTGATATTAACACACAAGATATCGTTGCAATGGCTGGTGGGTACGACTTTAAAAACTCTCAGTTTAATCGAACCATCCAGGCCGCTCGCCAAACAGGAAGCTCTTTTAAATCCATCGTATTTGGTGCAGCTCTTGATAAAGGCTACACTCCTTCAACTGTGATCGTAGACTCCCCTATCGTATACGAAGAAAAGGTTGTCACAGAAACAGAAGATGGTGAAACCAACGAAGAAGTTAGAAAATGGAAACCCCATAACTATTCAGAGAAGTTTTCTGGAGATATCCTTTTTAGAAAAGCTCTGATTAAATCCATGAACATTCCAACCGTTAAAATTTTAGATGATATCGGTGTAAATTGGGTGGCAGAATACTCCCGTCGCCTTGGTATTTTTAGCCCTTTAAATTTAGATTTATCACTTGGCCTAGGTTCAAGCAGCGTTACCCTCTATGAAATGACAAAAGTGTTTGCGACCTTTGGTAGAAACGGAAAACGCATTCGCCCAAGGCTTCTGTATAAAGTCACTACTCCACAAGGAGAGGTTCTACTGGAAGAGAAATCTTTGGACGAAAGATTTAAAGATGAAATTGCTCAACTTGATCTAGAGTTTGAAGAAAAAGCAAAACAAATTGCTGAGCAAAAACTTTTGGACGAACAAAAAAGACTAGAAGCGGAAGCAAATGGTGAGCTTACTGAGGGCCAAGAAGCTGCAGAGAAGCAAAACACAGAACCAATGAACTTTGAACAAACCAAAAAAGACATCTTAGCGGAAATGCGCAGAAAGAAATTTCCAGATTTCTATTATGCAAACAAAGATCAATTAATTGATCCAAAAGTTGCTTACCTAACAACTAGCTTATTGAGCGCGGTGGTTGAAGAAGGCACAGGAAGAAACGCTAAGGTTCTTGGTCGTCCAACGGCTGCCAAAACAGGTACTACCAATGGCTTCTATGACGGTTGGTTTATCGGCTATACAGCCAATATTGCTACCGGGGTTTGGGTTGGATTTGATAACGAAAGATCTCTAGGAAAAAGCGAATCTGGTGCTATGACAGCTTTGCCAATTTGGTTACAGTTTATGAAAGCAGCTCATGAAGATATTGCACCAAGAGCTTTTCCTGTTCCTGATGGAATCGTTTTCGCCAATATCGACACTGAAACTGGTCAACTAGCTACAGCAAGATCTGGCAATGTTGTTAGGCAAGCTTTCATCGAGGGCACCGAACCTAAACAATCTTCTTCTATTATTGATTCCGAAGAGGAAAAAGAACTACTCAAAGAGGATCTTGTAAACTAAGATCCTCAACTATGGATTCACACATTCGCTTAAAAGGCGTTAAACAAAATAACTTAAAAAATTTTGATCTCGACATTGAACTGGGCAGCTTTACCGTTATTTGCGGCCCTAGTGGCTCTGGAAAAAGTAGCCTAGCCTTTGAAACTTTGTATGCTGAAGGACAAAGGCGTTACATCGATAGTTTATCTAATTATACAAAACAATTTTTAAACAAAGCTCCAAAGCCTGATTTGGATTCCATCGATAATATTCCTCCAGCCATTGCTTTGGAGCAGAAAAATCAGGTAAGAAACTCACGTAGTACGGTTGGCACAACTACAGAGTTAAACGACTACTTACGGGTATTTTTCGCAAAGGTCGGACGAGCCTTTTGCCCTTTTGGCCATGGGAAGATTCTTAGTGAAGACAGTGGTAAAGCTCTTGCCAGGCTCCTTAAGGAAAACTCCGGTGAACGAGGTTATATCGTTTTCAGAGTAGACGAAAAGAAAAGAAGCCTATCAGAAAAAGAATTGTTAAAAAACCTAATCAAAGACGGTTATCAAAGATACATCGAAAAATTTTCTGAAGGGGAACGCCCCGAAGTTTTAGACCTCAGCCCAACGAGCAATTTACCTAAGAAAGATTTTTGGATTTTAATCGACCGCCTTGCTGTGGACGAAAAAGATAGCGGCCGTATCCAAGACTCCATTCGTAATGCTTATTCTGCAAGTTTAAAGTACAACTTATTTTTAGGTGGAAGATTTAGCTTCATAGACACCAATGCAAAAGAAAACAAATTCTCTGATGAATTGGCCTGCTCTACTTGTGAATATGCACTTCCTCCAGTAACAGAGGCCCTTTTTAATTTTAGTAGCCCTGTTGGCGCTTGTAATAACTGTAATGGTTTTGGAAATGTTCTGGAACTCGATATCAACAAAATTGTACCAAATCCAAAACTAAGCATTTCCAAAGGTGCCATTTATCCCTTCACGATGCCAAGTGCAGCAAGGCAAAAAGCCAAGTTAAATGCTTTTTGCAAAGACGAAGGCATTGATACAAAAACGGCTTGGCGTGAACTTTCAAATGAAACCAAAGAGCTTGTATTAAATGGCCGTGGAAAGTTTAAAGGTGTTTACGGACTCTTTAGTAATTTGGAGGAAAAACGCTATAAGATGCATGTTCGCATTTTCTTGGCCAGATTTAAATCTCCCTCTAAGTGTCAGGTTTGCGGCGGAGCCCGTTTGGTTCCAGAAGCCCAGCACGTATACATTGGCGGAAAAAACTTTAAAAACTTACAAGAGATGTCTTTTGGTGACCTACAAGATTTTTTCAATCGTTTAAAAATCACACCCACTGACGAAGAACTAGCGGCCGAAGTATTGAGGCAAATCAAAAGTAGACTAACCTATTTGAATGAAGTTGGACTGCACTATCTAACTCCAATCAGAGAAACTAGAACCTTATCCGGTGGTGAATACCAACGCATTAAGCTAGCTAACCAACTAGGAATGGAATTATCTCAAACATTGTATGTTTTGGACGAACCAACCATTGGGCTTCACCCGCGTGACAATGAAAGACTAATTGGGATTCTTAAAAAATTAAACGAGCAAGGCAACACACTAGTTATTGTCGAACACGATCGTGATGTGATCGAGAATGCTCAAAGCATTGTTGAGATTGGGCCACGATCCGGTATTTACGGCGGCGATCTTGTGTTTAATGGCTCTAAACAAGAGTTTTTAAAAGACAAAAAATCAGTTACAGCAAAGTATTTACAAAAAGAATCTGGTGAAAGTAGCAGTCAATACAATTACCAAGAAGCTGATCACTTTATCGAATTAAAAGGCTGTGTTGGTAATAACTTAAAAGCCGTTGATCTTAAAATTCCTATCAATCGTTTTAGTGTTATCACGGGAGTCTCTGGCTCAGGTAAAAGTAGTTTAATTAGAAACACACTTTATCCAGCGGTTGCAAGAGAGCTTGAGAAAGATTTTGATTCCTGCCTAGCTTTTTCTGAAATAGAAGGCGTTGAGTATTTAAAAGACGTAATTTCCATTGATCAAAAAGCTGTTGGTAGAAGTGGCCGCTCTAACCCGGCATCTTATCTTGGTATTTATGATGAAGTTAGAAAGCTTTTTGCAAATACAGCAGAAGCCTCTGACCGTGGTTTAAAGGCTGGTTATTTTAGTTTAAATGTAGACGGTGGTCGCTGCCCAACATGCACTGGTGATGGTTTTATTGTAGTTGATATGCAATTTATGGATGACGTCATCTTAGAGTGTGAGGACTGTGGCGGGGCTCGATTTAAAAAAGATACTTTAGAAATTCGCTTTAATGGAAAAAACATTGAGCAAGTTTTAAAACTCACCGTGGATGAAGCATTCGATTTTTTCGTAGAATACCCAAAAATCAGAAGAGCCCTCAATTACCTACAAGAAGTGGGATTGGGATACATTCAACTTGGACAACCCGCTAATACATTGAGTGGTGGTGAGTCACAGCGATTAAAAATTGCTAAAGAACTTAGCCGCTCCAAACTAGAGTCTACTCTGTATATTCTTGATGAACCAACCACAGGCCTACACTTTCAAGAAGTAAGTTTGTTGGTTCAGGTGCTTCACAAATTAGTTGAGAAAGGCGGAACGGTAATTGTTATTGAACATAATTTAGAACTAATCCGAGAGGCCAATTACATCGTTGATGTTGGTCCCGATGGAGGAGTTGAAGGTGGTCAAATCATCTACCAAGGTAGCCTCCAGGGATTAAAAGACCAAGAAGAGTCTTTTACGGCAAAGTATTTGTAAATGAAACTTTAAAACATTTATTGGTGGCGCGAGTCAGAAGATTTTAAGTAAGAAAGTGAAGAGCTGAAAACTTCTTTTAACTCTGTTGAGGAATAGTCCATATAATTGATGACTTCAAAGGGAGCCTCTTCAGAGTACAACTCCGAAAGTTTTAACATGTCTTTATCGCTTCGATCCAGCAACTGCGCCTGCTCAGAAATCATTGCTTTATTTTCGTCTAAAAAGCTTAAAGCCTTATACCTATCGTACCAAGTCAGTGGGTTTATCATATCAATAGAATCAATTCCGTACCCAATAATGGATGCAGTTGTCGCTCCACCTGCAATACCTGACAAGCTTGTCATCAGGCCATAAGCTAATCCAGTTCTCCAAAAAACACTTTTTCTTAAATAAAAACTAGTGGCCATGAAAGCTAAGCCAAAACTTCGAGGAACTAAAAAAATCACAAGGCCAGCTTCTGCTAAAGCCACTCCACCCGCTATGGATAAATTCATCAAACTAGATCTAGTAATTTGGTCTTCTGTATATCCATAGGTATCTCCCATTGCCTGACAGCGAACAGAGTTTTCCGAAGTTTGTTTGCATTTTTTAATGAAAACTCTATTTTTCTTTTCATAGGAAGTGGTGCATTTATCAAACTCTCTATACAGTTCAATATCCTCTTGGGTTATTTTATGAAGTGCTTTGTTATAAATTTTAGAAATAACATTCATCTCTTCATCTGTAACGGTATCAACCATTGCTGATTTGATTCTGGCGTTACCAATTTCTCCCACTCCTCTACCAGCAATTTCCTTTTTCTTTCTTTTTACTTTTAAAGCACAATCTTCAGCAAAGTTATGAGTGTAATGAGTTTCTACTTGTAGGAACTCTCTTGAACTTTCGAAGTCTGAGGGAATAAAACTGTACTTCACTGGCTTCATTGCAAAGCTAGAAATGGATACCATCAATATTAAAGCGACTTTTAAATACATATTTATCCCTCATTAAATAATGCTTCACTATAACGCCTTTCCATTTAGCTAGTGAAGAAAAGGGGCAGTGTTTGTAAAGAATATAAGTTTTTACAAATTTTGCGGCCTAAGCATTGGATTTAACCACTGAAACTAGCTCTTCTTTACGATGAGAAGAATAAGCACTAAAGCGATAGCACTTTAAACAGTCTTGTACAAAAATCATACAGCCAAGACAAGAGGCGAAAACTTGTGTTTCACAATGAAACACTTAAATTTGAGTTCCCCGTTTTTAACCAAATTTTCGACAATTTCAGCCTGTAAAACTAAAGATGTATAAAAATTTGACGATAAGAAAGTTGTCAATTGTATACGGATTCATACAATAAAGGGGAGATCCATGATTAATTGGGAAGAGTTTGATCATATTCACGTGATTAAGAAGCTAAAGCACATCCTTCACAGCTGGTGGAATGTCGATATTATTTTCACCGATGATAAAGGTTATTTAAGAGGAGCTGATAGAGATGAGGCTTCATACTGCAATGATGCTGTAAGATACTATTTAATGAAAGACTCCTGTCGTGAGCAACTGGTTGGATTCGCTAACCGATCCCTTCAAGATTTAAGACAAAGTGGTAACAAGTACCTAGTTCGCACTTGGGACGTAGCTGGTTTTGATGTAGCAGTAGTTCCTATAGTGATTGAAGGCGAATTAATGGGTTCTGTTTTGTGTTTAGGTTTCTGGCGTGACAATCATGAAGAAGATATGCCTGCAATGTTAAGAGAGAGACTTGCTGCCTTTGGTGCCGACTCCAATGTGATTGAAGCTGGTTTATCAAAAGTTAGAACCCTTCGTGAACAAGACCGTCAGCACTTTGTAGACCTAGTAGATCTAGTTGGACAAGAGGTTGTGACCCTTCACCTAGAAATTAGCTCCAGAGAAGATCGTATTAACGAGTTAAATAAAGAACTAGGTGGTCGCTACAAATATGACAATATGATTGGTAAATCAAAACCAATGCAAGACCTATACTCTTTAATGGATAAAATTAAAGCGGCTGACAGTACAGTTTTAATTACTGGTGAAAACGGTACTGGTAAGGAGTTGATTGCAAAAGCAATTCACTATAATTCTATGAGAAAGAATCACGCTCTGGTAATTCAGAACTGTTCGGCCTTTAACGATAACTTACTTGAATCCGAACTATTTGGTCATATCAAAGGCTCCTTCACAGGTGCAGTAAAAGATAAAAAAGGTCTTTTCGAAATGGCTCACAAAGGAACTTTCTTCCTGGATGAGATTGGTGATACTAGTCCAAGTATGCAGGTAAAATTACTTCGAGTTTTACAAGAAGGTACTTTTATCCCTGTTGGTGGTGTTGACCCAAGACGTGTGGATGTAAGAGTATTGGCCGCAACCAATAAGGACCTAAAGAAAATGGTTGAAGAAGGTAGTTTCCGTGAGGATTTATACTACCGACTAAACGTAATCCATATTCAAGTGCCATCTTTAAAAGAAAGAAAAGAAGATATTCCACTTTTAATTGAGTACTTCTTAGAAAATGCAGCCAAAGCAGCTGGGCAACAAAAGAAAGTGATGACCAAAAAAGCTTTAGAAAGACTTTATGACTATTCTTGGCCAGGTAACATTCGTGAATTGCAAAACGAAGTAGAGAGACTAGTTGTTTTAGCAAGTCACGAACAAAAACTTACTCCAGAAATGCTTTCTGCTAGAATTCAACAAGAAGGTTCTAAGCAAAATGTTCAAGGGGCGAGAGTTCATGGTAAATTGAAAGATGCTCTAGAAGAATTAGAAATGGAAATGATTTCTGAAGGTCTTCGTAGAACAGGTTGGAACAAATCAAAACTAGCAAAGGAATTAGGTATCTCTCGTGCTGGTTTAATCATGAAAGTTGAAAAATACGGTTTAGATAAACGAAAGATGAATCGCTAATTTCGACCCAAGTAAAAAACTTTAAGGCTAGCAGAGATGCTAGCCTTTTTATTTTTCAAACTAAAGACTTATCATGCAATGCTTTCACTAGTGACCATAATATCTTCTCAGTAAATTTTGTTTTTTTTCAAAAGAATTCGTAGATAATCCTGACAGGCTTTGGAAAGCTTTACGATTCGATCCATTTCTTTTTTTATTTCAATAACTTAAGCACTCTGTTTTGCAACTCCTTTTGAAAGCATTACTCTATTAAACTGGCACAAGACTTGCCTATAGGAAGGCTGTGTGGTTGCTGAAACTTAGGGGTGAAAGCAACTGGGGCAAGTTAAAAAAAATTGGGAGTATTTATGACAATGGAAGAAAATTGCGAACAACTTCGTAGTTTAATTCAGTACAAGTTCGACAAGAAAGTAGAATTCTACGCCTTACCTAAAACCAATAACTCACAAGAGTTACTTGAAAACGAGATGGCAGTATCGCTTCTACAAAACAAAAACCTTCGCCACTTCTTTAAAGGGAATCAGTTGATCATTCCTGTTTTTAGATCAAAGGCACTAGATGGCGCAGCAATCATCATTGATGGCGCCGAATTAAGCAGAGAGGAATGTCTGCAAATTACAGATTTGGTCGAGCTATTGATTACTGACATTATGACTCTAGAGTCAGAAAGCGATTTGCTTAGACAAAGCACTCGTCAGTTAGAAAACCAAGCCCGCCAAAGTTTAAATGTCAGCCTAGAATCACTTAGTAACGATATCGTTCACTAATATAGACTGGACTAAACGCAGAGTAAAAAGCCACATCTCTTATTGATGTGGCTTTTTTTTATTTTTCCTAGCCCATGGCCCTCCATTTTATTAAACTAATAAGACCACGGAGGATGAATGACGGCACTTTCTAAAAAGGATTTAGGTAACTCAGGAATTAGTGAATTTTTAATCCATGAGCTTGGCGCAAAAATTGAGGTTTATCCCTTAGCTGGTGATGCTTCTGCGAGAAAGTACTTTCGTATCGTCCGCGATCAGGAGTCTTTTGTTTTAATGCAGTGGGAGGCCTTTAAATCTCTTTCTGACTACCCTTTTACAAACATAGGTAGTCATTTTAGCAAGCACAATGTGAGACTACCTAAAATCATTGGTAGCCGTCCTGAAGAGGGTCTGCTTTTATTAGAAGACCTCGGTGATTTAACTCTAGAAAGGAAGTTTTGGGAATCTAGAAACCAAGAAGATTCCTTAAACTTTTATGAACAAGCCATTGAGCAGCTCATCAAAATTCATTATCCCTCCACTGCCGATCGAGACGAAAACTGTAAGGCCTTTCAAATTCAATTTGATAGCGAAAAGTTTCAATGGGAGTTGAACTATACAAAGCAACACTTAATCGAAGGCCTTTGTAGAATTCAACTCAGTGATACTGAGAAGAAACAATTAAACAATATTTACCTGGAAATTGCTGATCGTTTACACGAAGAAGATAAGTTCATTAGCCATCGCGACTATCACTCTAGAAACCTAATGATCAAACTCGGTAAAGTTAACGTAATTGACTTTCAAGACGCTCGCTTAGGCCCAATTCAATACGATTTGGTGAGCCTTTTAAAGGACTCTTATGTAAATATCAGCAAAGAAATTGAGTCTCATTTACTCAATCATTATTTAGACCTTCGCACGCAATACATTACCAAGAAAATCAATAAAGATGCCTTTGACGAAGTTTATCAGCTTCAAACCATCCAACGTTGTTTTAAAGCCACTGGGAGCTTTGCTAGTTTTTATCAAACCAGAGGTGATACTCGATACCTTCATTACATCCCTGACACTCTTACGACTGTACTAAAAGCCTTGGATCACTTTCCTGAGTTTAGCTTTTTAAAAGAGTTAATTTTGCGCGATGAAGTTATCGGCGTGGATTATAATAGTTTATGAAGGCTTTGATTTTATCTGCAGGCTTAGGAACTCGATTTCGCCCGGTTAGTGAAAAACTCCCTAAACCGGCGATTCCTTTTTTAGGTCTGCCAATCGCTTTATATGCCGTTGAGTATTGCCTGCAATTGGGCGCTACTGAGTTTTATTTCAATACGCACCACCTTCCAGAAAAATTAGAAGAGACTTTGAGTCCTTATCTAAAAGCAGCCAATTTAAAATTTCATTTCGTAAATGAAAAAATAATATTAGGCAGTGGTGGCGCACTAAAGAATCTAGAAAGTGAATTGCAAGAGGAAGAGAAATTTTTGCTCTGTAATGCGGATGAATTAATTTTACCGCATAAGATTGACGACTTTAAAGATTTTATAAATAACTTTGACCCAACAAAGCAAATCTCCTCCCTACTTTGCACGAAGCATCCAGAAGTAGGAAAACGCTTTGGTGGTGTTTGGGTAGATTCACAAAATTTGATTCATGCGTTTGGAAAAGACCAAATTGATGATTCCCTATGTGGCTTGCACTTTATGGGCTTATCCGTTTTCTCTTCCAAAATTCTCGATTTCCTTCCTGAAAAGAAAGAAAGTAATATTTTATACGATGGTATCATGGCTTCATTGCAAGAAAATTTTCAAGCCAATGCTTTTGAGTTAGATTGCCTCTGGGAAGAGCTTGGAAATCAAAAAGAGTTTATCGAAGCTCATAATGTTGTTTTTAAACACTGGCAAAACCCCTGCACTGACATAATAAAGTCATGTATCAAACGTTTTGCTCCCGATACTTTAAAGCAGCAATTTTTAACACAATACAAAGGCGTTCATAGAAACTTTCAAAGTCATCGTAATGATGCCAGCGAGGGTGGTTGGAACATCAACTTATCAGGTTCTGAGGTCGCAAAGCTAGAGTCATATAAAGAGTGTATTTTTCTGAAACCAATGCACGAGGAAGAAACCGAAAAGCATCAGCAAATCTTTATTTAATACAACAGATACCTAAATTTGATCGACTGAACATCTGGAGTCTCCTGAAGCCGGGAAATTAATATTATATATAATCTGAATCTATTCTTATTGGTGTAAAGCAAAATACGTTAATAAATGAGACCAAAACCCTAATTTTCAGTCTTTAATAAATAGACCTTACATATTTGTCTCAAAATACCGAATATTAATACATATGGAAAATAAGATTTGGATACTAGTTGCAGACGACGAAGATGATATTCGCAAAATTGTGCGTGATGCGCTAGTAAGCCGCATTGGACCTCATGTGATGGTCGTAGAGGCCAAAGATGGTAGCGATGCCGCTAGTCGCCTACAGCTACAAGCCTTTGATTGTATTATCACCGATCTGAAAATGCCTCGAAAAGATGGAGGCCAACTTATTAATGCTGTTATGGACTCTCAGTTTAATGCAAAAACTCCCGTAGTCGTTTTAACTGGCTTTCCCGATGAATCCATCACCAACTCTTTTATGCACATTACAATGTTAGAAAAACCAATTCGTGCAAAAACTCTTGTAGAAGAAGTTGAGAAACAACTAAAGCTAGGGAGAACAGACCAAAGAGTAGCGGCCTATTTGTTAAATGACTTTTTAACCGGAGTACAAGAATTTTTTAGTCAATCGCTTAGCCAAACTCCAAGCATTGACTCGCCAAAAATGAAAGCTCCCAAAGCAAATCTGGCTGGTGAGTTCGTATGTGCTATGACCATAAAACGTGGCCGAACTTTAGGAAGATTTGCTGTTGGCTTTGATGGAAGCCTATTGCAAGAAATTGCAAAGCGCTTAATTCCAGACAAAAAAGGTAACAACTTTGATGGAGCAAAAGTTGCCAAAGTTATTGGATCAATGCTCTTTAACAATAGTATCAAGAGCAAAGACGAAAAAGGAATCATTGATTTAGTGGAGAACTTAGCTTTTCACACCGGGCATAGTGGTAACTACAAAAAGCTCTTAGCCTCAAAAGGCATTGTGATCGAAGTTCATACAGAATTTGGTACAGCCTACGCCCAAGCCCTTTCTGGGGATGAAACCATTATGCTAAAAACAGCATGATCAAAACTTTAGATCAACTTTTTTTAAATGCTTAACTTACCTAGAACAGCCTTCTTACTTGCGCCAGTGTGTTCTGGTAAATTCAATGCTTTATCGCTTAAGTAGCAACCCCCAAGGTAAGCAAAAGCAGCTGCCTCAACCTCTTGGTCTTTGATTCCTATACTTTCAATGGATAAAACTTTTGAATTCCCTTCTAGCAAATTGCTTAAATTTTTCACCAAAGTTTTGTTTTTGGCTCCTCCGCCACATAGGTAAACCTTTTCAGGAATTTGTGGTAAAAACTTTCTATAGGCGTCAAATATAGAATAAGCCGTTAGCCAATTAAGCGTTGCAGTTGCATCATACAAGCCTAGAGCTTTTAGTTGTTTGTAGAATTTCTCTAAAAAAATCTCACCAAACTCTTCTCTCCCACAACTTTTTGGCGCCTTCTTCCGAAAAAAAGGATGCATATACATTTTTTGAAACAGCAGTGCATTGGCCTTTCCTTTAGCAGCAATGCTTCCGTTTTTATCAAAGGATATCTCAGATTTTGAATACTTTTGTAAAAACAAATCCATCAACATATTTGCCGGGCCGGTATCAAAAACCTTTTTTTGTTTCTTATCAAAGTAGCTTAGATTGGCGATTCCACCTAAATTTTGAAAAACACAAGACTTTGCTTTAACTTTATTTTTGAAAAGGTATTCATGAAACAGCCCTGCCAAGGGAGCCCCCTGTCCCCCCAATGCGATATCGGCTGAGCGAAAATCACTTAAGACCGGAATTCCTAAGCCCTTACTAATAAAGCTAGTCTCTCCAATTTGCAAACTAGCGTTTTTGCCACTATGAAAGATAGTTTGACCATGCAGAGCCACCAAATCAATTTTCCAAGCCTTGGCTTTTTGGATACTCTTAATTTGCTGGGCATACATCTTTCCTAATTCATAATGTGCTATTGAAAGCTCTTCCACCTTTGCTAAACCTTTTGCACAGTGAAGAATATGTTTTTTTATTTTTTCAGGAAATCGTTTCGCACTATGATCCAGTACTTTTAGGTTTTGCGTGTCTTTGTTCCAACTACATAGCACGTAGTCTACTCCATCAATGCTCGTACCATTCATAACACCTAATATATTATAATTTTTTTTTGATTTTAACATGACTACCTTTCAAATTAAAAGCCGGCATCTGCTTGGCCAGTAACCGGAGGATTCAACAATGGTCCCGACTGCCCTTCACCACCAAAAGGTAAGGCAGAACTTTGTAAAAATTCTTTCGAAACCACTTTAACACTATAGCCTACCCTTCCGCCAACCTTACAGTTACCATTGCTCGGACTTCCACCATCTTCGATTTCCGCAGTGCAGTCGCCGAAGCGCTCTGTAGGACTTCCATAATTTCCAACACCAACCGGCGCCCAACCCGTAAGTAAATGTTTCCAGTTAAAAACTCTATACGGATTTGCAGGCGCAAAACCCTTTGCCACTTGCTGAGTTACCTGGTCTTTCACATCTTTTAGGTTATCAGAAATTATATAGTCTGGAATCATTATGCCCTTATTTTCTCCAGTGCGTTGGCTATAGTAGCTTACTGCTTTGGGTTCAATGGCATAATAGGTTAAATCAAATAAATCGGGGGCCACCGCTATTGCTTCCATCTCAGTTAGTACGGGATTTTGTCCATTACCATTTCCTAAAACGAGCTGATCAGGAATGATAGAGCCAAATGAATTAAGAGATAACTTACCTGGTTGAGAGCCCGCTCTAGGCCAAATCCTTGCTGCTTCACTTAAAGAGTATTGAGAACCCAATCCCACTGTGTCTCCAGGGAAACGACTATAGTTGGGAATGTTACGAATGGAATAAGCTTCGCCACTTGGAAGACCGTCTCCACTCCAAATGGCTGGTAACAAAGGATCTACAGAAGCGCCGGCAGATCTTGAAGAACCACTTGGCCAAGACACATTTGCCCAAGGCCCTATTGCGCCACCAAAAGGCATAGCATAAGACTCCGCTCTTATATTATGACTTCCTAAAATTGGCATAAAAGGTTTCGTGGCTGGTACATTTACGGAAACACCACTATAAATTGCCACCCAAGGATTTTTTTCTACACCAACACTACTCTTCATTAAGTCATCGTCTGACCATGGTTGTGAGGCTGCTGTACTGTCTACAGAAAGTTCTTTCAAAAATCCGGTATAACCGTAGGGCGCTAAGCTTGAGTCTGTTGCACCAGCAATCACTTTTGTTGGATTCGAATATGCTTCTACTAAAGAAGACCTTACCCCGCTACAACCACTTGATGCACTCTGGCCGACAAAGAAGATTAACGGGTAAACATGATTGATCATTAACCAATCCGTTGCTCCTGTGTAAAGCTCTAATGAGTTTACCCAAGTTACGTTTACTTTATCCTGACCACCCGTTCGATTTCCCCAAAAAGTTCTTCGAACCCCTTCAGCAATTGAGTTTCCCTCCAAGTCCTGCCCATTTTCTAATTTTTGCTTAAGCTGTCGAATACGCATTAATTTGTTTCGAACATCTAATTTAAAATTTGCTATGAAGTTCGCTGCCGCATTCCAGTTATATCCTCCTGCTCCTTGGCATGTGCTGTCGATTTGCCTCTGTAATCTTCTAAATTGACTAGCGATAATCGCATCGGTGGGAAGAATCACCGCAATATTAGGCAAGGTTGGTAAGGTAATCCCCACATTACTGCCATTTTCTGATTTACAAATATTGTCTGTTCCGGCAGAGGCTGGAATGTTTGTGTCAACAACCCACCCACCATGGTTTATACACACCATCGGTGGTAATGTGGTGGCTGATGGAACTCCCCCCACAGCACTTCCACCCCAAGTATCTAAGGGACTTCCAATTGGAGAACTACCACCGTTTTGTAAAACCCTTTTTAACGGATGCCCCTCCTGAGGTTGTACGCGCCCAAAGTCTCCTAGAACTCTCACTCTAAAAGCTAATAGCTTCCAAGCTTGGCGAATTTGATAATTGGTATGAGCGATGGCGTTTAATACTTCTGCTTGCTTTTGCGCTCCGTACATTGCGGCTAGATCGGCAGAGTTTTGTACGTTGATTTTTTCATGAACTACCAAACCAATGTTGGTAACCATCGCAAAGAAGACAAATAAAACCTGAAAAATCAGCACGATAAAAATCGTGATCTGACCCTTTTGATTGTTGATAGATTTACTTGTTAAAGTTTTCATGCTTTTACCAAAGTTGTTTACCCGCCCTAATTCCTTAAAACCATTTTATTATTTTTATTTTTAACTCTTAAAGAATAGCAAAAAATTATGAAATCTTTAATTCATTCGCAGATCATTCTAGACTTCTCGCTAAGACTACTTGGGCAAAAAAGGATCTTAAAAAAGAAGAATCATTTTGGGCTTGGTATACAATTTTATTTTATTTTTTCTAGACCGCGTCTTCTTAAAATTTGCCATGGACAAAAGGCCAAAGCCACAGTGAACCTTAGATTCTAGAAGCATTTTTCATTACTATAGTATGGTGACATCAGGAGTGAACATGAGAATAGTTTTAAGTTTTATTTGTCTCTGGATTTTTAGTCTTCCCACCTATGCAGATATCGTTGCCGAAGGCTGGTACAAGGTCCTGTCAGCCAATGTTCATGTTGGTTATTATGTAAGTCGCTTTGAGTACGACTCTAAAAAACGAGAGTTTATTAGTAAAAGTTTTTTAAAAACCAACGCTGCTGGTGGCGACATCACAGAAAGTATGGAAGCCTTTGCTGATGAAGGAATGAACCCTATCAAATACAGCTATACGTCAATTGTTGGTGGACAAACCACAACCATTGATGCTGCCGTAAAGAAAAATGTTCTCGTGGCTGTAAAAGAAGTGAGTAAGCTCGATGAGCAACCGACTACCAAGACTACGAAAACTGTAAGTTCTAGCTCTTCCAGTAGTAAAACAAAAACCACCATCGAAACCAAGCTTGAAAAAGGCACCTTCTTTAGCTCCCACCTCGCTTTGCTAATGCTTAAGAAGGGGCTTAAAGTTGGGGTTAATTTTGAGTATAAAGCCGTGGCTGAAGAAGATGCGAAGGTTTACGACGGACGCTCATTGATCAAGGAGATTAAAAAGGCCGGAGAAAAAGATTTGTTTCGAATTCTGAATGATTACAAATCGGTTAAGTACGTAAGTCTTATGGACACGACTGGCCAGTTAGTTGCTACAAAAGCTCCCACTTTAGGATTAATTACCAACTTACAGGCGACACAAAAGGAAGCCACTGGTAATATCCCCGTACCTTTAAAAAGTTTAAAGAAAATATTTGGTAAACTACCCTAAGGATTAAATTTGTTTTCATTCATCTTAAGACGCATTCTAATTTCTATCCCTGTGGCACTTGGAGTATCCACTTTGTGTTTTATGTTGATTCACTTTGTCCCTGGAGACCCGGTAGACATTATTCTTGGAGAATCTGCAAATGTAATTGAAAAATCCGCTCTTAGATCTGAGCTTGGTTTAGACCAACCCATGCTTACACAATATGGAAATTTCATCTCCGGCCTACTACAAGGTGACCTGGGCCGAAGCATTCAAAGTAGACGTCCTGTTTTTGAAGAAATCGCAGAAAGAATTCCAGCAACTCTAGAACTAACCTTAGGTGCAATGTGCTTAGCCGTCTTGATTGGAATTCCACTAGGAATTTTTGCGGCTTTGAAGCAGTATTCCGGAACCGATAATGTTGTGATGGTTTTTGGGCTCTTAGGCATGTCTATGCCAGGTTTCTGGTTGGGGCCAATGTTAATTTTAATTTTCTCAATCCAACTGGATTGGTTTCCGGTTAGCGAGCGAGGTGGCCTAGAGCATTTGGTTTTACCTGCATTTAGTTTAGCCATCGCCCTTTCGGCAATCATTATGCGTATGACGAGAACTTCAATGTTAGAAGTTATAAAAGAAGATTACATACGAACAGCAAAATCAAAAGGTCTTGCCGGCGGAAAAATATATTTTAAACACGCACTAAGAAACGCCCTTATGCCTATCATCACAATTATTGGTTTGCAGTTTGGCGCTCTTTTAACAGGGACCGTGATTACCGAAACCATTTTCGATTGGCCAGGTATTGGAACACTTTTTTTCAGTGCCATCCAAGAGAGAAACTACCCATTAGTTCAAGCCTGTATCCTAACGGTTAGCTTGACCTATGTTGCCGTAAACCTTTTAGTTGATATTGCTTACGCAGCCGTTAACCCACAAGTGAGGTTAAAATGAAGAAGTCTTTGAGCAAAAACTTTTTGTTTGTTGCTGGCTTAAGCATCATTTCCTTCATGCTGATTATGGCAATCTTCGCACCGATATTAAGCCCTTTTTCGCCTTATGACATTCAATTAGAGAATCGATTTCTTAGTCCTAATGCCATTAATTGGTTTGGTACCGACGAAAACGGGTCCGATATTTTTTCGAAGGTACTTTTTGGCGCAAGAATTAGTTTGATGGTTGCCTTGTGTGTGGTTGGAATAAACTGCTTTGTTGGTTTAGTCATCGGCTCTATTGCTGGCTATTATGGAAAGTGGGTTGACTCACTAATCATGAGAATCATAGATATGCTTCAAGCTTTTCCAGGTTTCTTGTTAGCCCTTTCAATGGTAGCCGTTCTAGGACCAAGCATTAGAAATTTAATTTTAGCAATGTGCATTTCCGGTTGGACCGCTTTTGCTCGTCTAGTTCGAGGCGAAGTTTTACATTTAAAACACAAAGAGTATGTGCAAGCCGCAGTGGCATTAGGTGCAAAAACTCCACGAGTGGTTTTGCTTCATGTATGGCCGAACCTTACTGGTCCGCTAATAGTTCAAGCAAGTTTTGCGATGGCTGGAACCATCATAGCAGAAAGTAGCTTGAGCTTTTTAGGTCTGGGAGCACCACCAACAGAGCCAACTTGGGGATCTTTATTAAATATGGGCCGCAAAGTTTTAATAGATGCTCCTCACATCAGCATTTTCCCGGGCCTATGTATTGTTTTATTGGTGCTTGGTTTTAACTTTTTAGGTGATGGCGTTCGCGATTATCTAGACCCTAAAAAACACTAAGAATTGCCTTTTAAAAGGCTCTATGTTTGAATGAGCATATGGCGGATCTACGTAAAATCATTGGACAAACTTTTATTATTGGAATTAGCGGAACAAGTCTGACTAATGAAGAAAAGCGCTTCATTACATCAAACAACATTGGTGGAGTTATACTTTTTAGCCGCAACATTGAATCACCAAAACAGCTTCACTCTTTGTGTGCTGAGATTCAAAGTCTTCATCATCAAAGCTCTGACAAAGCACCTCTTTTTATTTCTATCGATATGGAAGGCGGAAGAGTTGCTCGCTTAAAAGCTCCTTACACCCAATGGCCACCGATGAAAAATCTTGGCGATATGGACTCCCCAAGTTTGGCTTTTAAATTTGCCCAAGCCATGGGAGATGAACTTTATTCTACGGGAATTAATTTAAACTTCTCACCTTGTGTAGATGTCTTAACGAACCCAAAAAATGAATTGATTGGCGATCGTTCTTTTGGAACTGATCCAGATTTAGTTGGTCGTCTAAGCTCTGCTTTGGTACGAGGATTTTTAAAGGCCAACATCATTGCCTGCGCTAAGCACTTTCCAGGACATGGAAATACCATCATTGATAGTCATTTCGATTTACCGATCGAAGAAGTTAGCCTCGAAGAACTTCGCTCTCGTGAATTGCAAGCTTTCAAAAAGGCTTTTCGCGCTCGAGTTGACCTAGTCATGACGGCGCATATTTTATATAAGAATATCGATCCAGACAATCCAGCCACTTTAAGCAAAAAGATTTTAAGTGAGCTTGTGGAAGAAACTGGTTACAAAAAATTAATCATCACCGATGATTTAGATATGCATGCTTTAACCAAGTATCACGACAAAGAAAGCCTACCAGTAAAAGCCATCGAAGCTGGTGCTCATATAATGCTTTACTGCAATGATCCTGAGTCTCATAAAATCGGCCTTGATGCTGTAGAAAAAGCGGTGAAAGATGGAGTATTAGATTTAAAGACGATTGAAAAAAATCGCGACATGACGGTAAAGCTTAAGAAAAGTCGAATTAAAAACTTTGATTTAATTGAGTTTGAAGACGCCGCAAAACGAATTGGTCACCCTGATCATCTGCAACTCGCTAAAGCCATTGCCGACAAAGAACTTCCGGCCGATATTTCAACTTAGTGCTAGGAAGTAAAAATAGTTTAATGAAAGAGAGGCTTTTGCCTCTCTTTTTTTTAGTTTTTAAGCCTCTTGTCTTTATAAACTATTTCTCCTAGGTTCTTTAACGAAGACTCTTTTGCTACACCACTTAGCCTCCGCACTTTTTTCCCTAATATAAACTTTGCTTGTCAGAGTCCCCAAGCAGGCCAATTAGCTTTGATCTAAGCCATCTGTCATTAGTTTTTGCAATTTGCGTTTTATTTTGGAGACTGGTAGATCAGTGGGATGGAATTGTTTAAAGCTACTAAGAATTTTTATTTTCTTTTGATTTTACTAAATCTGATGGCAATTGACCTTGAGGCTAAAGAGCCAAGAATTGTTAGTCTCGATCCAGCTGTAACCGAGCTTTTATTTCACACTCCCCTTGCCGGTAATATCGTAGGAATCACCAGCTATGGAAACTACCCATTAGAGGCTACTAGTAAAATAGAAAAAATTGGTACTTACAATGAACCTAAGCTAGAGAAAATAATTAGCTTAGAGCCAACTCACATTTTAGTGATGGCCTCTGGACGTCCTAATCTAATTTTTCCAGTAAACTTGGACTTTAAAATTGTAGAGCTCAAAGGGACAAAACTAAGTGACTATTTAGACAATTTGAAAATTCTCGAAGATGAATTTAAAATTGATACCAATGAGTTAAAAATGAAATGGCTTTCTCCGAAAATTGAAATTAGAGATTCAAAAAAATCTGGTCTGATCATCATCGGAAGAACTCCTTACGTTTTAGCAGGAAAATCTTCTTTTCTTTCACAAGCCCTTCAGCATTTATGCGGATTTGAAAACATCTTAGATTCAGAAAAGGCATGGCCTAGTGTCGCAGTTGAAAAATTAAGCAGCCTACCTGCTAAAAGTATCATTGCTTTCTCCATGACTGAAGATCAAAAAATCATGCCTAAGCAGTTATGGCCAAAATCACAAAAACTAGAATTCTCAGGCGATGAGTTTTTACGCCTTGGACCTAGGCTGCCCGCTGCAATGAATAAAGTTTGTGAAAAACTCCTAAATTAACTGATCTTAGGCGCAAAGCTTGTTAAATTGCGAAAATGTCTAATGAAACTGTAATCTCAAAGTTTGCAAAGGTACATGAATCAGCTCAAATCGGTGAAGCTTGTTTCATTGGTGACTTTGTTAGTATTGATGCCGGTGTTGTGATTGGTGATCACACAAGAGTTGAAGCCTTTACCCACATCTATCAAAATTGTGAAGTTGGAAACAATTGTTATATCGGCCCGCATTGTGTGATTGGAACAGATGGTTTTGGTTATGCTCAAGATCAAATAGGCCGATCACACTTTACTCCCCAAATCGGAATTGTAAAAATTGAAGACGATGTGAAAATTTTGGCCCACACAAGCATCGATCGCGCAGCTTTTTCAAACACAGCAATTGGCCAATCCTCGATCATAGGTGGCCATAGTCATATCGCCCATAATATTAAAATTGGTAAAAACGCTAAAATATGGCCTGGCTTTGTAGTGGCTGGCTCCACAAAGTTTGGTGACAACATTGAATTAGGCTATCGCTGTAACTGTGTGGGTCACATTGAGGTTTGCAGTGATTTTAAATCGGAATCAATGGTCATCATAAACAACAGCGTTAAAACTGCTGGTCACTACGCGGGACAACTCTTAATGGATAAAAGCCAATGGAATGAAGTGGCGGCTGGCATTAGAGAATCTGCAAATTGGACACTACCTGAGGAATTAAAATGATATTAATCAATGACGTTAAAACTAAACTTTCAGATCTCGTTCAAGAAGTATCCATCGCACAGCGAGACTCTTTCTTAAATGTAGAACCAATTTCCGACGCAACAGAAGACTCTTTGGTGTTTGCCAACAATGAGAAATTTTTAAAACAAGCTCTAGATAGTGCAGCCCAGGTCATCGTAACAAATATTAAGTTAAAAGAGCTTTGCTCGGAATCGAATAAGAGTTTTATCTTTGCCAACATTCCCGACCTTCTAGTGACTAAAATTCTACAAACCTATTTTTATTCGCAAAAAATTGCGCAGCAAAAAGCTAGTGTTTCTAAGTCAGCAAACATTCACGAAAGCGCAAATGTTCACGAAAGCTGTTTCATTGGAGAAAATGTTGTTATCGGTAAAAATGTTCAAATCGCAGAGAACTGTTTTGTGGGAGCAAATACTGTTATCGAAAATGACGTACAAATTGCAAGAGATACCGAAATTCATAGCCAATGTTTTATCGGTCAAAGAACCGAGATTGGTGAAGCTTGTATCATTAGAGCAGCGAGTAGCATTGGTAGCCTTTCTATGTTTCATTTTACAAGCGATGAAGATGGGCTTGGCAAAGTTGTGTTAAAAAACTTTGTAGAACTTGGCAGCCAATCTTGCATTGACCGCCCTACTAGATCTGAAACCTTTATCGGAGAATCCTGTAAGCTTGATAACTTGGTGAAAATTAGTGCCGGTGCTTATTTGGATAATTTTTGCCTCATCACAGCAGGTGTGCAAATTGGTCACAATGCTCGCTGTGGGAAGTACTTCACCGTTGGTGGAAACTCATTCATTGAACCTAATACTGTAATCGCCGATCAAGTATTGTGTGGTGGTATGACTTTTGTCGATCGAGACATTACCGAAAAAGGTCAATACGGTGGAATGCCTGTGCAACCGATGAAGGACTATCTTCGCAGTATGGTAAGTCTTGCCCAAATTCCTAAGCTAAGAAAAATCCTTAAAACAAATGCTTAAGAAAGATGGCCTTTTATTTTTTCTGTTTCTATCCCTCGTGCTCTTGCATCTTGGCCAAGGAAGTTCAGAGATTTCCATCTGGGATTTGTTTTTAAAAGACAGTGCCGTATACCAACAAATTTTAAGTTTTAGAATCCATCGAATCATGAGCTGTTTGCTGGTGGGCGGCAGTCTTGCAGTAAGTGGCCTATATTTTCAAAGCTTTCTCAAAAACCCATTAGCGGAACCATTTACCATGGGCTTTAGTGGTGCTTCGGCATTAGGGATTGCCTTGGGGATATATATGGGTGTTCAGTCTCCATTTTTAATTGCTGGTCTTGGCTTTGTATTTTGCTTGCTGGCGGTTGGATTTATCTTAAATCTCCAAAAAAGAGTCTTTCATAATTTTTCGGCCGATTTAATTTTAATTGGTATCTGCTTAGGCTTTTTCTGTAATGCACTTGTTATTGTTCTACAATCCGTTTTTCGCCCCGAAGAACTGCAAGTCAGTTACCAATGGTTAATCGGTAGCCTTGAGCATTTTAGAACTAGCTACTGGTTCTTATGTGTGTTGCCAATCTTCAGTTTACTTTACACTCAATTAAGATTTGGCAAACAGCTTGATAAGCTCCACCTTGGAAAAAGCATGGCATCAGCCATGGGAACTCCATTGGCAAAAATCCAAAATGCGATATTAATTTCCGGAGCCTTGGTTTGTGGTGTTTCGGTTTACCTTTGTGGGATCATTGCTTTTTTAGGTTTCATCGCGCCACACTTAACGAAAAGCTTTTATCAAACTAGCCTTCATTCCAAACTATTCATTCGGTGTTTTTTGATCGGAGCTTGTTTATTAGTTTTTAGTGATCTATTAGCAATGAGGCTCTCTTTTGAAACAAGCTTACCTACCGGAGGAATTATTTCCCTTTTAGGAGTCCCCTTCTTTTTTAAAATTTTAATTGGAGATAGATCTTATGCAAAAAATTAATTTCCAATTAAAAGTTTCTGAAACATTTTGTTTAGACATTAAAGACCTAGAGCTTTGCAAAAATTTAAATTTTCTAATCGGTCCCAATGGAAGTGGTAAATCCACATTACTCAAAGAACTGAGTAAAAAACTTGGTGCCGATAAAAGCATTTATATGCCAGCAGAGTTTGAGCTTAATTCAAACTTGTACGTATGGGAATTATTGGAAATCTTTGAGCAAGAAAGCCTGCCGAAGCATTTTGATTTACAAGAAATACCTACAAACACCAAACTAAGTAAGCTATCTAGTGGCGGTAAACAGCGCCTACTCCTGGGGCTTTGTTTAGAGCATCCCAATTATTCCAATTTACTTTTAGACGAACCCACCAACTTTTTAGACCCCAAATATAAAAAACAACTCCTCGAGCTTATAAAAAATAGCTCCAAATGCATTTTAATTGCTTCTCACGATCTACATTGGTTTGTAAACGATTCACAGTGTAACACATTTCTAATAAATGATGGTAAAATAGGCAGCCGTGGAAAGCTGCAAGAGGTCTTAGAAGGTACTGATATGAAAAGCTTTTTCGGGATGGATTTCAAAGTCGAAAAAAGTCCTGATGGAAAAGTTTGGTTGAAGTATTAAGTCTCAAAGCAAGTCCACTTAACAAAAGTGCTACGCAAAATTGTGGAGAGCTTAGAATGAGAAGATTGGATATTGAAGAACAATTAAATCAAAAAAAGGCCATTGGATTATCCTTTTTAATTCATGTAGGTTTTGTTGCTGCAATGGCTTATGCGGGTTTACACCAACCTGAAAAGTTAGGTAGTGGGTTTACAGAGATTGAATTTGTTGAGCCTTATAAAGGAAAGCAACTAGAGAAGCCAATTGTCGGCGAGGACCAACAAAACTCCAAAGCTAGAGAAAAAATGCAGAGAGCTAGCGTAAAGCCAAAACCGAAGAAAGTGCTTACACCACCCAAAAAAGAAGTCGCTGCAAAACCGAAAGCAACAGATGTTGCGAAAAGTGATGTTAAGGTAGCTGCAAAGCCAAAAACACCTAAGCCTAAAGCTGTTAAAAAACAAGTATCAAAAATCCAGAAAGCAAAACAGGATATAGCAAATTTGCCTGCAGCTTTACCTGACAAAGAAATCGATCTTAATGAAGATCTAGAAAAAGAACTAGCCGAACTCGAAAAAGAAAAGGCCTTAAAACAAAAAGGGCCTGATAAAATCAATGCTGGAAATCAAAGAGTTTCAACTCGTGAAAGAGTGGCGGCATATGGAGATAGTAGTGCTGTTCGTTCTGCAGATGTATTAACGCCATTGAATGGTAATCGTTCTCCTTCCTATCCTGAAGATGCTCGAATGAGAAGGTACCAACCTACGGTTGAAATTGAGTTTGATGTTGACCCTAACGGTAGAGTTTCTAACATTGAATTTGTTAATGCGGCCCGAATGGGTTCTATCAACCAAACCATTTATGATGCTGTTAGAAATTGGCGCTTTAAGCCTGGCAAAACAGGTCGCTTCCGTAAAGAGTTTGAGTTTAAGCTGACGGGTGACGCAGCCGTAAAACCTGAGCTATTAAAGAGACGTAAGTATTAGAAATCACAAGGGCTTGCTCAAGTCCTTGTGTTAATTATTCTTGCCATGATTCTTTCCTTGAATTGTCTACCAAGCTCTTATACTTATTGAGAGCATGGAAAAACAAGATCAAACCAAAAAGCTTAATCTAAAAGCTTGGAACAGCTTACTGTTCTTCTTGCTCTTGTTTAATGTTTTTCTGCAGTTTGATCATAGCGAAACACTTTTTAACGAAAGCTTTTTAAACAAAGTAAAAGTACATAGTGTATCCAGCGATTTCTGTTTTTCTGATTCAAAGATTCAAAATCACTTTCAGCAAAATCAAAAAATTCGGCTTGTTTTCACCAATGCCTTTAATTCCAAAGAGCTAAAGTCTAAGGCTTCTGTCTCAGAGCGCTTTTCTCAGGTTCGCTTCATCAAAAAAAAGGAAAATCTCAATTTTCTTTTTTCATACTCTCTAAAAAAGATCTTACAATTCCAAACCAGTGGTTTAGCTCCTCCTATTTTTTCTTAAGTAAAAATAGAAGTTTAATTAATTTTAAATCTAGGAGATTTTTATGAAGAGTATTGCACTCTTTGCCATTCTCATTTGTTTGAGTTCGTTTGATTTGTTCGCCTGGAGTAGCCTAAAAGACTTTGAAAAAAATCAAAGTAAATACAAGGCACTCTTTTTTCTATCCCATAACTGCCCGTGCTCTAAAAGTCATATCGAGCATATTGATAGCCTTAAAAAGGCTTTTAAGGAAGTATCCTTTTTTGGTGTAGCAACCGACTTGTTTGAGGAGTCCAACGAAAAGGAAATTCAAGCTCACTATCAAGCCACCAATTACAATATGCCAATTATAAAAGACACAGCTTTTCATCTGGTTGAAAAATATAGAGCATTAAAAACACCGCACGTAATTCTTCTCGAAAAAAAACAAGACCAATATGAAGTGATCTATACCGGTGGACTTACTAATAAACGTCATTTTGATAGTAAATCCGTTAAATTTTTACAAGAAAACCTCGCTGAACTTCATGCTGGTAGAAATGTAAAATACCGCCGAGGCAAGAGCTTAGGTTGTTATATAAGGAGGCTTTGATGAATCACTTTATTATTCTATCTCTTTTCTTTTTGGTTTCTTGCGGCTCTCCACAAAACCATAAAATAAAAGAAGGAACAACTAACTCAAAACTTTCTGAAAAAAACTTGCAAGCACAAATTTTAGACTATCAATTTGATGTTAAATGGTTAGGCGGTCCCTTTGGTAATAGTAAACAGCAAAGTAAGTTGATCGTTTTTGTCTATAGAAACTCTAAGTTGTCTGACATAGAATCAGGGCTACACCTACAGTTTTACTCAAGCATGCCCAGCATGGGACATCCTATGGCCGAGGCCGGTGAGTTTGTTAGACTCAGTGAAGGGGTCTATTTAAATAATGGAATTAAGTTTAATATGCCAGGGGAATGGATGCATGAACTTTGGTTGGTAGATGAAAACTTTGATACACAGGATTATGTCGTATGGCCCGAATCCTTTTAGTTTCCATTTTCTTTTTCATAACAACTAAGGCCTTGGCGAGTAGTTGCTGCGGACAAAGCAACAGTGGAGTGCCTTTGCTTAGCATGGGTCAGGAATTTTTTCTTTCCAGTAGTCTTTCTCACTCAGAAAGCATAGGAAGAGTTTATTCAGGGGAAGAGTTTTTTGTTTGGGATGGCAAACAACGAAGCCAACAAAGTTTAAGTTTGAACTCGGCAGCTATGATTAATGATCGCTCGCAATGGGCTTTTACAACAGCAGTAGTCACTGGAAGCTTTACTGATAACAATCAATCCAGCTCAAGAACTCACCTAGCAGATAGTAGTTTAGTTTATACCTATGAGGTTTTGCCTGAATACGAATACTCGAAATGGAAGCCTGTGGTTTATTTAAGTGGGTTAGTAAATCTTCCCACTGGAAACTCCATTTACTCTGAATCAAATCTCAGCGAAGGCGCTGACGTAACAGGCTTTGACCAATGGGGGGCTGGTTTTGTGCTTAGTTTAAAAAAAGCCTATTTCCCTCTACAAATCATTAGCCAATTTAAAGTATTAAAGCTCTTTGGTAGAGCCTTTGATCAAGTGCGAGTCTCAGATTTTATAGACAGCTCGGCAAGTCTTCAACTTAGCTATGCCTCTAGTTTTTACCAGCTAAGCTTCTTAACGGGTTTGAGCTACTCACAGCTTAGTGAAAGAAGAATTTCACCGGGCTCAAGATCTGAAAAATCCGAATCCACAAGTGTTAATCTAGGAATTCAAAGAAGCTTTGCCAATGAAACCGCAATAAGTCTTAACTACAGCGATCAAACTTGGTTAGGAAAACCACAAAATACAATACTTGGAAAAAGTATTAGTCTTAATTTTCAAAAAAATTATTATTAAATAAGGAGATATATATGAAATCATTAATTTTAGGTCTTTTTTTATTGCCACAAATTGCTCTTGCTCATTGTCCGAATTCAATATTTTTTCAAGGCAAAGAGTATTGCACAATGGTCCAATGGAGTGCTGCCTCCATTCCTGATCATTGGAATGTAGCCGGTGGAAGTATGCCCTCACCCTATTTAATTCCGATGCGTACGAATCCTAAAAAACACATTTTCTCAAATGTAAGCTTTCAAATTTGGGAAAAAGGAGACGCTAGCCATAGCCCAGTTCAAATTGAAAATTTACATATCTTCCCATATATGATTATGGATAATTCAATGAACCACTCCACAAAGTTTTCAAATCATTTTGATAAAGAAACAGGGACATATGTTTTAGAAAACATTGCTTTTCACCAAATGAAAGGCTGCTGGAGTTTTCGTTACACTTTTACCGATGATTTAAGACTTGAAAGCAGTGAGTTTTTAACTGGTATTTCTGAGTTTGTTAACCTAAGCAAGGAAGAACAATCTGCTTTAGCCTCAAAATGCGAAAACCAAAGCACATCTCCAAGTCACGGTCATCACAATCATCACGATCATGGAAATCATGAAATGTAGAGCTACTGCTATTGATCAAACAAGAAGGATCGTAAAAACTCCTTCTTGTTCTGCATTTAAGGTTTTAGTTTCTATGGTTCTTAAACTTAATCAATGACACTATTTTTGTTTTACGAGAAGTACTATTTAACTTCTACATAACCTGCCTGCATATCTACATCATACAAACCTGAAGCAGAGTCGAAAGCTCTAATGTATCCATAAATGAAATACACTATGGATTTTCCCTGATATTCCGCAACAGTAGGCTCTCCAATAGTAATGATATTTCCAATTTGTAAGTTCGGGTCATTAGCCAATACTTTTACAGGTGTGGACCAATTGCTCGCATTTGCGTACTCACTAGCACTGTGCCCTCCCGAGTATACACTGAACCAAACCGAAGGATTAGAGCTTCCACTCCTAGTAAAGAGCAATGACTCTCCTGTGAAAAAGGGTTGAATTTCATCACTCTCACCAGCGATGTTAACCGGCGAAGGAAGAACCACTTTTGTCCAAGTACCATTGGGGAAACTTCCACTTTGTAAAACATGAACAGATATTTCACCATGATCTCCACCAGAATCAAACTCATCATCAACCCAGATACTTTGAATTTGTTTCGCATCATTGTAGAACAAATGTGAGTTCCCCTGAGTTCCTGCAATTCCATCAAGACCAAGATTGCCAAAATTTACAAGCTGTGATGGAAATGGACTAGAACGCACTGGGTGCGTACCTGGTGTTGAGCTTGCTACAAAGCTACCCAATATATTATTTTTTCCCAATTCAATCTGAGTGGTATAAACATCAAAATAACTTTGTGCATCGGCACTACCATTAGCATCAAAGTCCACCATATCAGGGTCCGTTGGATCATCAAAAGTGTAAGTCATAGTTGCTGTACCATCACCGTTCATCATAAAACTCATTCCATAAGGATTGATTAATGCGTCTCCCTGATCATCGAAAGCAATATAGAAAGGTTCTTTAAAACTTCCGTCAGCTTGCCGTTTAAAACCATAAAACATAGTAGACATAGCATAGTTGGGTGCAGCATTATTTGCGACTCCCCAAGACACCGAATTGTGCAACATCTGGTTTCCTGAGAATCTAGCATCAAAAAAGCCTGGTCTTTCTGGAGCGGTATAACTACCAATTAAGCTATCAATCCAAGTGTGTTCACACTGAGTGTAGCTTCCATCCACAGCTCCCAAGCGATTCATCGCTCCACCGCAACCACCACTCGCCTTTGAAGCTTGCATCAAAAAAACACCCATAAAGTAATGAGGACCGGTTTGTACAAATAAATATTCCCCATCAGGGCTTACTGTAAGTCCGTCTTCATAACCAGCAGTGTTTACATAACCAGACACACTCATTGGCTGGCCAAAGGCATCATCTACTCCATATAAAACGATAGGAGTTTCTGACACCGACTTTGAATTATAGCTTACTGTTATCGGGTACTCCCCTGTGCTATCGGGATCTAGTTGAGCGCGGTAAAGTCCGTCGCCCAACTCTGTTACCGCCGACAAGTTACCTTTGGCACTACTTACACTTGGTTGGGCATTCAAAACAGCTTCTGAATCTTTTGATAGAGAAATAATAATTTCAATGGAGCTCAATGATCCTGGTCCATCGATTCGGTTAAATTTTAAAGATATACCATCACCGCTCGGTTCAAAAACATTTTCATCACGAGCTCCAGCACCAGAGTCACCACTATTTCCTGCAAAGTCACAGGACATAAAAACACTAGTAGCCAATAATGTGATTCCTAAAATAAGCCTCATAAACACTCGTAAAACTTTCCTTCTTATTGTGATTTAAACCCTTTTAAACTTATTGCTCTAATTAAATAATTCTTTATCAAAAAGTACTTAGAGCAAACATTCAAAAGCTGAAAACATAGAGAAACTGAAACACAACAAGAAAGCGAATAAAAATGAACGATAATTCGAAAATTTCTCTCAAAGTATTTATCGGATCTAAAAGCCCCTAGAATTAATATTTATTTATTTTTCTACTTCTCAAATAAACTAAAAAAGGCTCACACAAATACTTGTGTATTAATATGAGACAAGGACTCTAACATAACTTAGCTCAAGCTTCGAAAGTCGAAGATTGAATAATTTCTATTCGATTTTTTTGAAAATTGAAGGATTAATTTCGTGTTTCAGCTTCCCTGAAACAGTCCCTTTCAAGGAAACTGTTTTTCCTCGCAAAGCTTTAGTATCAAGAGCTAACAAAAGGAGATTCTATGAAAAAGACTATTATTTTTCTAGGCCTATTATTTGGCCTTAATGCACTTGCCGATTCACAGCATAATGGACAAGATTTGTTTGGATTTAAAATTCTTCGTACAAAAAACATTAACCTCAGTAGCAAACAAAACTGTGAGGATGTAAACCAAAAATTGCATGAAGCACTTCTAGCATTTCAACAAAATCACAATGTCCAAAAGGTTCAACTCAGTGACTGCAATGAGATTGGAAAAAACATTGGTTTTGGCGATAGCACATTTCACCAGAGCTTAAGCATTAGCTATCAAGTTGAAAAGGTTCTTGGAAATATATAACGAAACTTAATCTCAGTTAGGATTTGGCCTAATCCCCAACAATCGGCTAAATCCTTTTCTTATCATGATTTAATCTTTCAATTGTCTAATCAATATCCAGAGCTGAAAATTAAAGATAGATTTTTTAGAGCTCCGTGAGTTAGCAATGGATCATTGAGCCCTGCTGATAAATTTTTGAGAAATTAACACTTCAATTTTCGGGCTATCTAAGAGCATTTCCTAAAAGCCCTATTTTTCCAAACCCAACGAATTCAGGGTTTAGAAAATAAAAAAGCTGACGTATTAGGCCAGCTTTTTAAACATCAAGATGTATGTCAAACTTACTCGTCGCCGAAAAGTTCTGCTTTAGATTTTGTAGTTCCGTGGTTACGGATTTTTGCTTTACGCTTTTTACCCGCTTTTGCGTCTTTAGCTTTACGGATGCCTTTTACAATTTTAGTAGGTGATGCCATATCCAAACTCCCAAATTTTTAATCGAAACGGGAAATTATTAGAAAAAGAGGCTGAAGTCAAGGCTGTGCATGGAATCAGCAGTTTTACTCACTGCATTTTGAAAAGCATAATGAATTCCAAGCCTTGGACCACGCCAACTGAATCCTCCAGTGTAATAATTTCTCGATTCATCCTTGTTTCCTAGATAACCCAAACGCCAAAAAGCACTATCGGTTGCCTTTAGCTCTAAGCCAAAGCCGTAATTCCACTGGGTATTAGTGCTTAGTACTTTATTGGTATCTAATAAATAGCGTAGCCTATCGCCCAATCGATAAACCAAACCCAAGGTCATCAAGGATTCTTGGCGTTCATCTTTTCCAGTAAAAACATTTTCAAACAGGGCTCCAAAGCTCCATTGGTCGTTTTTATTGTATAAGAAGCCCAAGTCTAAATTGTAATCCACCTTTTCCGTCTCCAGATTAAGATCTCTAAGCACTTGTTTAGTGAAGCTAGCCCCCATGGCAAAACCCTGTTTACGATACTTTGCTCCAGATATCTCCCATTTTGATTTTGATAAGCGGCTAGAATCACTGGAAAATTCTTCTTTTTGGTAAGCTAAGCCACCTTTTATAAAAGACTCCCTACCAGCATCAACTGCATAAACTCCCCAGTCCTTATATTCAGTAGATTCGCGATCTTCCTGTACCAGGTGTAAAGATAAATAATTTGTTTGAGCATTGGCTATAGCTGCTGGATTAAAATAAGCTGCCTCCATAGCATCGTTGCTAGCAACACCAGCACCTCCAATGGATGACGCAACGGGCCCACGCCCGCGTTGCCCAAAAGCCAAAACTTCTATACACGTGAGAACAATTAAGTAAAATGGAAGTCTACGAATTTGAACCAATGAACTAAAAAACTTGAGTTGCGACATATGCTGAAACCTTTGTACCTATTCCTAATCCTCGTTATGTTCTCAAAGCCCCTTCTCGCTGCGAAGCCGGATTTGATTTATGATCAGGATTTAAAATATAAAGTAAAAGTTTATAAAGTGCAAAAAGGCGATGGCTTAGTGGCCATTCTAAATCGCCACGGTGTATCTAACGATCTAGCCAACAAAAGTTTAGGCACGAATCCCTTTGACGAAGACTTTCGCTTCATCAGGGGAAATAAGTATATGCTTAAGTCGGCAATCACCAAAAAAGCTGAAAAGCAGTTTAAGTTCTATTGTCCATACACAAAAAATATCTATGTCCTAAAAACCAATGGTGAAAAAGTCATTTGGGAAACCCGCAAAGCCAATCTTGATGTTGAGGTGGCTTATTTTGAAGGAAAAGTTGATGGTTCTATTTTGGCAAGCATTAGTCACCTACTGGATGACGAACTAGCAGCCTACCGCTTTATGGATGCCTACCAAATGGACTATAAGCTTCGTAGACAACTACAGCGCAATGCTAAATTTTCTCTTCACATTGAAAAGCAGTTTGATGAAGGGCAGTTCATTCGCTACGGAGAGATATTAAATACCTCTCTTGAAATCGCTGGTAAAATAGATGAAAGAAATTTTATTCGATTTCCTGGTGGCGGTGCTTTCGTTGCTAAAGAAGACACTCATTCTGACAGAGTTTTTTACTCGCCAGTAGATTACATAAAAATATCAAGCATGTTTAAGCCAAGAAGGTTTCATCCGATTCGCAAACGCAGAATTGCTCACCTAGGAATCGATTTTGCCTTACCACAAGGTGCTCCTATATATGCTCCAGCTAAAGGAAAAGTGATTAAAAAAGGTAGAACTCGTGGGGCTGGAAACTACGTTGTTATTGAACACGCAAATAGTTACAAATCTTACTACAACCATATGTTTAAAATTGATGACAGCATTCGTGTTGGAATGAACATTAAGCCTGGCGACATTGTTGGACAAATCGGATGTACTGGTTACTGCACAATGAGCCACCTTCATTTTGCAGTAAAAAAGCGTGGCCGTTTTGTTGACCCCGCTCCATTAACTCGCTCTTACCCTTACAAGCAACGCGAATTGTTTGAACACCGTAGTATTCATTAAAAACAATAAGTCAGGTAATTCGCATTATTTGACTTATCTTTATTGTAAGCGCCGTAATTGATTTCATACTTTTCTGTATCAGCACCACTACTCACAAACGGATCCCCATAACAACCATAATGTCGGGCCATTTCTGAAGATACATTTAAATAGTCAGCGTGAACCATACAGGATTGGTCTTTATTAAATAACCACTTTGAATCGTACCTAAAACTACCATCAATCACTCTAACTAAAGCTCTTTGTTGTAAGCTTAATTCTCCCAAAGATTTGTTGGCTGCGAAGTCTTGCAAAATCAATGGCTTCCAACCACCATCCGTATTACAGTTTGAATCGGAAATATCTTGGTCTGTTGGTCGAATGATTTTTACCTCTCTACAAGTAGTAAACTTTCCGTCGATCTCTTCATTTAGACCATTAATAACTCGGGCATCATATTCAGATACATTTTTTACCTTGTAGGGATTGTCATTTTTAAAACTAACAAGCAAAAATCTACCATAAGCACCAGAAATAGTATCTTCACCCATTTCTTCTGGTGTACGAAGTTTCGCATCAGGGTTATTTCCCGTATTGGTGTAGTTAATCCCCACAGCCAATACTCCGCCATTTAAGTCTTGGATCACTTTATCAATAAGATAAGAGTTTCCAACGTCTCTAATGTCAATTTGACCAGAAAAATCCAAACCATACACAGGGCGTTCATCCGTCTGTTCTTTGATCATTTCAATGACATCTTGGTCTTGAAAATTCCACTCGGAATAAACATCACTCATCAGCAAACTACTATAGGGATTAGTTAAAACAGAGTTAGACGAAACAGTGAATAAACTCATCATTAACTGAGCATCGTCTAAACGGGTGTTGGCATCCATGGCTTTTTCAATTTCATCTGAAAGCACAAAGCTTTTAGGACGTAGAACTCGCTCAGCCTCAACCGCCTCTAGAAATTCTTTTGCTAGTGAAACACCACCATTACCGTAGCGAGAATCTGAAACCATTTTAAAATTGAAATACTCTTCTCGGTATTCATACTTCGTACCATTGTTGCTTTCATTGTCATCCGGTAAACCATGGCAGGACATAAAAGCAAAAAAATCACCTTCCACATTTACAGGAAAGGGATATTCACTCTTGGCGGAGCTTTTAAGTAAGCTTCCTGAAATTCCAGTATCACCGCAATTTTGGTAAGCCAGTAAGATCGATAGAACACACAAACCTAAAATCGTTTTCATTGCTTTGTTTCTCATACTGGACTTATCGGGTTTTGAGACGTTTCACTTTAGAACAGAAATGGAAAAAAATCTCTCCCGATAAAGATGCGTAAGTAGTTGTATTAACAGCATTTTTGTCTGTTCGTTTATTCTCAATCTCAAGTGATTCTGCTTGTGCTTTGGTTGAAGAATAATAAATCTAGTTTTCTAAAGACTTCATTCTCAATAAGCAATGATCTTTGATACCTTGCCAAAAAGCCTTTTAAAGGCTTAAATAGGCCCATGAAAAAGCCTAGAAAAGCGCTTATTCCTGCAGCAGGATTAGGCACTCGATTCCTCCCCATTACCCAAAGTATCCCAAAAGAAATGCTTCCTTTGGTTGATCGACCAATTTTACTCTACATCATTGAAGAAGCAATCGATGCGGGACTTGAAGACATCATCATTATTCAAGGTAGAAATAAAGAAGAAATCATTAACTTCTTTGACAGTAACTATGAGTTAGAAGATCGCCTTGAAAAGTCTGGAAAATTACAAGAGCTTAAAATTTTGCAAAAAATTAGAAACAAAGCAAACATCATAAGCATCAGACAGCAAGAGGCCAAAGGCCTTGGACATGCTGTACACATGGGAAAGCCTGTAATTGGCGATGAAGCTTTTTGTGTACTATTGGGTGATGAGCTGATGATTGGTTCACCGAATCCAACAAAAGAATTGGTAGATCACTATGAGCAGCACCAAAAACCTGTGGTTAGCCTAATGGAAGTACCGGAAGACCAGGTTCATCTTTATGGAATCGCAGAATTCCAGGAGCGCCTAGATGATTTAACTGTAAAGATCGAACGCATGGTTGAAAAACCTGAACCTGGTGAAGTAAGGAGTAATTTGGCTCTTCCAGGACGTTATTTATTTGAAAACGATATTTTTGAACTCATCGAAAATACCAAGCCTGGCAGAAACGGTGAAGTTCAATTGACCGATGCAATGCAGGCTCTTTGTAAAAAAACAGATTTGTATGGTCGCTCAATTCAGTGCACAAGGCATGATACAGGAAATAAATTGGGCTACCTAAAAGCTTGTGTTTATGTTGCACTAGAACATCCAGAAGTTGGTGACGAGTTTAGAGCATTCTTGAAAAACTTAGAGGTTTAAATGAAATACATCTTAGTCTTAATTTTAGCACTTCCAAACTTTTGTTTCGCTTATATCCCTAAGACCATTACGGTTTTAAAGAACATTGCCGAGACAAGAACCGATTCTTCTTTGAGAATCAAAAAGGAAATCATTTTTCAAACCGAAAATGACAAATACCTAGTTAAGGAAACTTGGTACATAAAAGACAGCGAAAATTTTTATATCAAAGCCACTGGTCCTGGATTTAGCTTCGAAGCCCTTCACCAAAATGGTCAAAGATATCGTCGCAATTCAGAAGGTCAGCTCCTTAAATCTCAAGACGATGTAAACTTTTTTATGCCGCTTTTTGTGAGCAACGATGCCAACCTTATTGCCAACTATTTAATTCGCTCTGAAATTTTGCTGCCAAAGGTCTTACAAAAACCAAGAGCACTACACAAAATGGAAGAAATTAAATATTCGCCAGAAGAAAGAATCCGACTAACTCGCAAAGACGGGATCGTTCATTTTGGCTTGGGCGAGCCTACTCCTGTAGATTCAAACTCACCAAAGGCTCAGGCTTGGGTCCTTCAAAATGACTTTTTTATCACTAAGCTTAGACAAGAAGAGTTTAGCGTTGAGGCAAATGCCTACAAAAAATACGCAAGAAGCATTTCTTATCCCGAGAAAATGATCCTAAAATGGGACCTCTTCAATGTGGAAATTCAGACTCTCGATATTGACAGAATAAGTGTTGGCAAAAACACCAAAGAAAAGTTTGAGGTAAATAAGCTTACAAACCAAGCCGCCCAACAATCTTTAGTAGAAAACCCAACCATCGAATCTGTTAGAAAGTTTTATTTAAAATTTCGTTAATGAATGCATTCAAAGTTGCGGTAGACGCGCCCATTCCTCAGATTTTAAGCTACCTCCCCCCTGAAGACGGAGAGGTTTTCTTTGATTTAAAGAGAGGATCAAAGGTGAAGGTTCCTCTCGGTAGAGGAAACCGAAAAGTGGACGGGATCATCCTTGGTGAAGAGCCCCAAGCTGAAGGGGTAAAATACAAATGCATTGCAGAAATCGATCCTGAAATTCCAGAGCTTCCAGAAACCTACATTAAGTGGGCAGAGTGGGTTGCCTCTTATTATCATTACCCAATTGGTCAGGTGTTTTCTAATTTTTCTCCCCCACTAAAAAAAGGCGGTAGAAAGACCAAGAAAAAGTCCCCAATTCCAGAGGTTGAACAAGTAGAGCCTCACCCGTTAAATGAAATTCAACAAAAAATCATTAATGACATTGCCGACTGTGATGGCTTTGCGGCTCACCTTTTATTTGGAGTTACTGGCTCTGGTAAAACAGAGGTTTACCTAGAAGAGTTTCAAAAAACCATTGAGGCCGGAAAACAGGCTTTGTTTCTCCTGCCAGAGATTAGTTTAACCCCACAATTACTACGAAGGTTTTCTGAACGCTTTGGTGACAAGCTAGCGGTGATTCATTCACAGCTAACCGACCGAGAAAGAACGAACCAATGGTGGAGCATGATTGATGGCCAAAAACAAATTTTAATTGGTGCTCGAAGCGCTTTGTTTTGTCCAATTCCCAATCTTGGTTTGATCGTGGTCGATGAGGAACATGAAAGCTCTTATAAGCAAGAAGAAAAGTTAAAATACAACGCCCGCGATGCGGCTGTTTACTTGGCGAAGTTAAATAATATTCCGATCATCTTAGGCTCTGCAACTCCAAGTTTAGAAACATGGCAAAACGCAGTTGCTGGGCGATATAAGCTTCATAAAATGACCAAAAGAATCAGTGAGCGACCTTTGCCAGAAGTTAAAATCATTGATCTACGAGAAGAGCAAATCGCCAAGAAAGACAATCCCGATGATCTGCCATTTTGGATGTCTAAGGATTTACATTTTGAATTAAACGAAAGACTGGAACGACGAGAACAGTCTGCTTTATTCTTAAATCGCCGTGGTATATCTCAAAGTGTTATTTGCGATAATTGTGGTGAGTCCAGAGAGTGTCCCAATTGCGCCATTGGTTTGAGCCTACACGCTAAGAGCCATTTACTATGTCATTACTGTGATTACCACGAACAACTTCGTGAGGTGTGTAAATCCTGTGGTGAAGGGGAAATGATCCCCTTAGGCCTGGGAACAGAAAAAATGGAAGAGGATTTAAAAAAACTTTTCCCAAAAGCTAGGCTTGCCAGAGCCGATCGAGATGAAATCACCAATCGCGAAGACATGGAACTACTCATTGAAAATATTGAAAATCATGAAGTAGACATTTTAATCGGCACGCAGATGATTGCTAAGGGCTTAGACTTTCCAAACCTGAGTTTAGTGAGTTTAGTTTTAGCCGACATAGGATTTAATATCCCAGATTTTCGAAGTGCAGAGAGAAGCTTTCAGCTCATTACACAAGTGAGTGGTAGGGCTGGTCGACACGAAATACCTGGCTTGGTTTTGTTGCAAACTTATAATCCTGATCATAGTTCAGTACAATTTGCTAAAACAGCGGATTTTGAGGGTTTTGCAGCTGAGGAACTTGAACTAAGAAAAGAGTTGAATTACCCACCTTTTGGAAAGATAGCCAGCATTCGATTGCAAGGCCTTGATTTATACAAAGTCGAAAACGCAGCAAAAGAGCTAGCCGCACGAGCAGAGTACTTACAAGAAAACTTTAAGGACTACGGCAAAGTGCAAGTCCTGGGACCAAGTCCCGCTCCCCTTTTCAAGTTGCGTTCAAAGTTTCGCTACCACATTTTAATCAAAGCGCCATCGGCAAATTTAATCCAACACTTTTGCAACAATTTATTGAAAAAACAAGACTGGCTTCCCTCAGGTGTGCAACTCTTAACGGATATTGATCCAATCCAGTTAATGTAAGAGATCCAAGACATCTTATAATCCATGTAGAACTTTGTTTTTTTAAGCGGAAAGTTTGATTCGGGCTTAGTACTAAGTCTTGTTCGCGCTTCAATGATTTACACCGACCTCAAAGCTCCCTAAAATGGTTGCATGGCCTTAACATGTCCTCGTTGTAGCAATGAATTTGAAGAACTGATCAAGATCGATCCAGGTATGCGCTTGCGCCTTCAAGAAACACTAAACGAGTCCCATGAACATGCAGAGGTTTGCAATAATTGTTTTGATGCTCTGAAAGATGAGATCAATCAAGGTGCAAAATTAATCGCGGAAGAAAACCAAAAAGAACAAAACCGGCAAAGTCTTTGGAAAAACCGCGTTGGCTTTGTCAAAGAAGCTAGAGAGAGAATGGGCGTTAGGTCTTTTTCCGAAGCAGCCGTTTTGTACGAAAAATACCTTCGTGCGCTAGAAGTGGTGCATGACATACCCGCTGGGCAACTAGACCCTATGATTTTTAATGCTCCTGGAAAAAGTAGCGAATTAACCATTCTTTGTACGGTTTATTGGGATTTATATAAAATCTATGATACCAGTGACAAATATCTAGAACGCCAACAAAAAGTAGGACAACATCTTTTAGACATTGCTCCCTATTCTAATGTTCAAAGTGATTTACTAAAAAGAGCAGAAAGATTTGTTCGCGATGCAAATAACGCTGACAACGCTAGAGAATTTTTGAGAAAACTAAAAGAGGCTACCGGACAAAGTGGGTGTTTTATTGCGACAGCCGCCTATGGAAGCTATGACCATAAAGAAGTGATTATTCTTCGTGCGTTTCGTGACCAGATTCTAGAGAAAAGCCTTTTAGGTCGGATGTTTGTGAGAACTTATTACTTGGTCTCCCCCCCAATTGCCCGCCTAATTTATAGGCGCAAATCCCTGCAAAGCCTCGTCAGAAGTATGATTCAGCCTATCGCAACGCATATTGCAGCAAAATTCAACTTGCGTTGAATGAGTCTTTTTAAGATCTTATAGCAATGGCTAGAAAAAAGTACGACATCGCAGTTATAGGAGCCGGCCTCAATGGTCTTATTATCACTCATTCTTTGGCAAAAGCTGGCAAGAAAGTCATCTTAGTTGAAAGTGCCGATCGCTTGGGCGGTGTTTTTCAAGAACACAATATGAAGTTAGGGAAGCTACCCGACTTCTTTAGCAATCAAAAATATTTTTCTGAAGCAGCCGAAAATTTCAGTCGCTGGTGTTCTCGCTTATTCGGAGAGGAAACAGCTTTCGTTAAAGTAAATCCGAGCACAAAAACCTTCGACTCTGGAAAGTTCAAAGACTTTATTGGTTTTGGCGATAAAGCACCTGTCTTTGTTGACGAACTAACAGCTTATACCAATACCGAGAAGTTACAAATGCAGACTAGCTTCTCCAGCATAACTCAAAGCTATATTCAGGAGCTTGAAGCCCTTGAAAATGTTGATATTTTAACAAACTCAATTTTAACTGCTTTCCATCCCCTAGAAGGTCAAATCGACCTAATCGAGGTAAATGACGGAAAGAAAATTGAAGCCGATGAATACGTTTTTACGGGAAGCTTGTTTAGCCTTGATAGCTTAAGTGAGGAAGTTGAAGTTCTAACAAAATCACAAAAGCAAAGCTTGGCCAAGGCCAATAGCTTTACGGCCGTTCACCTAGAATTTGTCCACCCAGGAAACGAATTACCTATCGAAGAAGATTTTGTTCTTTCTGCCGCCAAAGAAAAAAGCCAAGCTTGTTATGGTCAATATTCCTTAGCGGATAATTTTTCAGGAGCCCAGGCTGAAGCCTACCAAATGAGCACCTGGTTGAGTTTCGTTGAAAGCAATTTAACAAACGACATGGAAACTACCGGAAACTTAGTACGAGAAATGAAAAGACAGGTAAAACGTGCCTTCCCAGAAGCCATTGATAATGCGGTTTTTGAAAGAGTTGTGGTTACTCCTGACTCCCATTGTACAAACAAGGTTAAAGTGAAAGATCTAAAATCCACGAACTTTCCTAATTTTTATATTTTATCAAAAGAATTAGACGAATCCGATGGCATCATGGGACGAGTAAAGACTGCGGTTGATTTCTTAGATGAAAAAGACATTTCCTTGAGCAGCTTTAGTGCCGTTGAAGATGTGGATATCGTGGATAAGGCTGTGGATAAGAATGAAAACACACATTCTCCTGAGCTTTAAACGCAACACAGGCCTTTAAAACACTCTAAATACCTGAAAATACTTAATTTTTATTTGCGCGCTAATTAATGCTTATTTTACGTCTCAAAAGTTATGCGCGTAAAAAATAAGCATTTCTACCTTGGTTTGCAATAAGCCTCTAATGTCAGTTTTAGCTTCCTTCTTTTTGGGCCATTTTTAGAAATTCCTATCTAAGAACTGAAACTAATATTTCCCAGTAAACCTTTGAAAATCATTTTGGATCTTTAATAAGCTCCGAATTTCAGGTGCTTAGCGAAGGCTTTTTTAAATCCAGCCCTGCTTTCCTAAATTAGTTTTCTCAGCACCGATTAGGTTGAAAACTCTGTTCATTTAACTATATTCAAAAATATTCAAAGCCACCTAAATCCTTGCCTCATTCCCTTGCAGGTGATACACCTAGCCGCTCAAGAAATAAGTAAGCTAATTTACAAAGTTTTTTGTATCACTGGCGGCAAATAATTGTCGTCAAATTCGCACCTGCCGGAACTCCACTGGTGATTCCAAAGTACGGCAGGGAGGACAAACCAGATAGGAGGAATTTATGTCCAATGCACAAATCACAATGAAAGATATGTTAAACGCAGGTGTTCACTTCGGTCACCAACAACACCGTTGGAACCCAAAAATGAAGCCATATGTATTTGGTGTTCGTGGTGGAATCCACATCATCGATTTACAAAAATCTCTAGCTGGTGCTCAACGCGCTCTAGATTTCGTTAAAACTGTTGCTTCTCAAGGTGGACGTTTGATCTTTGTTGGTACAAAACAACAAGCCATCGAACCAATCCAACAAGCGGCTAAAGATTGTGGTCAATATTTCGTAACTAAAAGATGGTTGGGCGGAACTTTAACTAACTTCGTAACTATCAAATCTTCTATCGACCGTTTCAGAAAATTAGAAAAAATGAAAGAAACTGGTGAGTGGAAATTGTTCTCTAAAAAAGAGCAAGCAATGATGGAAAAAGAACTTCAAAGACACATCGATTATTTAGATGGTATCAAAGACATGCGTTCTGCTCCTGCTGCAATTTTTGTAGTAGATTTAGTAAAAGAGAAAAACGCTGTTGCTGAAGCAAAACGTCTTGGAATCCCTGTAATCGGTATTGCTGATACAAACTCTGATCCAGACATCGTTGATTTCCCAATCCCAGGTAACGACGACGCTATTCGTTCTATCAAATTATTCGCTAGCGCAATCGCTGACTCTTACAATGCTGGAGCAAAAGAATACAAAGAGAAAGCTCAAGTAGAAGCAAAAGAAGAGACTAGCCAAGCTAAGAGCGAAAAGAAAGCTGGTCCAGCTGTAGTTAAAACTTCTAAGCCTCGCTTAGTTGCTGCTGGTACTGCTGAAGACATCGAAATCTCTGAAGAAATCGATACAACTTCTGAAGACACAGAAACTACTGAAAAATAATTTCAAATTTTTAGAGGCCCTTGCAAGAGGGCCTTTTCCTCGTTTTAATCAAAACTTTTTAAAATTTAATTAGGAGAAAAAAATGGCAATTACTGCTTCTACAGTAAAAGAGTTAAGAGAAAAAACTGGTGCTGGTATGATGGACTGTAAAAAAGCCCTTACTGAGTGTGAAGGTAACTTCGACAAAGCAGTAGACTGGCTTCGTACAAAAGGTCTTTCTAAAGCCGCTAAAAAATCTGACCGTGTTGCGGCAGAAGGTTTAGTAACTTCATACATCCACGGTAACGGCCGTATCGGTGTACTTTTAGAAGTTAACTCTGAAACTGATTTCGTTGCACGTAACGAACAGTTCCAAGCATTCACTAAAGATGTAGCTATGCACATCGCTGCTGTTAACCCTGCTTGTGTTAACCCAGAAGAGCTTGATCAAAGCTTAGTAGAAAAAGAAAAAGAAGTTCTTAAAGCAAAAGCAATTGAAGAAGGTAAAAAGCCTGAGTTCTTAGATAAAATCATCGAAGGTCAAATCAAGAAGTGGATGAAAGACCAAGTTCTTCTTGAGCAACCTTTCGTGAAAAACCCAGACGTTACTGTTGGTCAATATTTGACTGACACAGTAGCAACTATCGGTGAAAACATCGTAATTCGTCGTTTTACACGTTTTGAATTGGGTGAAGGAATCGAGAAAAAAGTGGACAACTTCGCTGAAGAAGTAAACGCAGCTTTACAATAATTTACAACCAATAGGACACTAAGCAGATGGCAGATCCAAAGTACAATCGAGTATTACTTAAGATATCCGGAGAAGCTCTCGCAGGAGAGATGGGCTTCGGAATTGATTTGCAAACTTTAAATAAGATTGCAGAAGAAGTGGTGGAAACGGCCGCTCTTGGTGTTCAAATGGGAATCGTAATTGGTGGCGGTAACATTTTTAGAGGTGTTGCCGCTTCTACCAAAGGAATGGATCGCGCAAGCTCAGATTATATGGGAATGCTTGCTACATGTATCAACTGTCTTGCCATGCAAGATGCGATCGAAAAACTGGGTGGAGAAACTCGAGTGCAAACGGCCATTGAGATGGCAGAGATTGCAGAGCCATACATCCGCAGAAAAGCCGTACGTCACCTTGAAAAAAATCGAATCGTGATTTTTGGTGCTGGTACTGGTAACCCTTATTTTACTACCGACACAGCCGCATCCCTTCGAGCTATGGAAATCGATGCTGAAATCATCATGAAAGCCACTAAGGTTGATGGTGTTTACGACAAAGATCCAATGCAATATGAAGACGCTGTAAAATATGATCAACTTAGCTTTATTGAAGTTTTAAATAAACAGCTAAAAGTGATGGACTCCACTGCCATTAGTTTGTGTATGGAGAATGACTTACCTATTTTAACTTTCAACTTAAACAAAGAAGGCAATATTAAAAAAGCCATCTTAGGGGAAAAAGTTGGAACTATCATTAAAGGAGAAGACTCATGATTGAAATCATTAAAGAAACCGCAGAAGAAGAAATGAAGCACGCGATTGAGTCACTAAAGGGAGAGCTACAAAAAATCCGCACCGGAAAAGCTCACGCCTCGATGTTAGATTCTGTAAAAGTAAATTACTACGGATCACTTAGTCCGTTAAATCAAGTGGCTTCTATTAGTACACCAGACGCAAGAAGCTTTATGTTAGCGCCTTGGGAAGCTTCTGTATTAAAAGACATTGAAGCAGCCATCGTAAAAAGTGACTTAGGATTAGCGCCAATTAATGACGGTAAAGTAATTCGTCTTAAGCTTCCTGAAGTGACTGAAGAGCGTCGTAAAGACTTAGTGAAACAAGCCAAAAAAACCGTAGAAGACTCTAGAATTTCAATTCGTATGAAACGTAAAGATGCCAATGATGAAATCAAAGAGCTTCTTAAAAACAAAGAAATCTCTGAAGATGATAGCAAGCGTTTCACTGAAGAAATTCAGAAGCTAACGGATGATTACATCAAAAAAGTAGATGACATCGGAACAGCTAAAGAAAAAGACATCATGACGGTTTAAGCTGGGCGGAAACGGATCATGCAGCTAAAACACATTGGAATTATTATGGATGGAAATGGTCGTTGGGCACAAGCTCGACGACACAGTCGCGCTTTCGGCCATGTTCGTGGTATTAAAGCTGTAAGACGCACCATCGAAAAATCTGTGGAAATAGGCTTAGAATATTTAAGCCTATTCACACTTTCCAATGAGAATTGGCAACGCCCACAAACCGAAGTTTCTGTTTTGATGAAGATACTTCGAAAGTTTCTAAAATCTGAAATCAAATTTTTAGTCAAAAACAACATTCGTCTAACAAGCGTTGGTGATTTATCCCGCTTCCCAGAAGACATCCAAAAATTAATCAACGAAGTAAAACTAATCACTAAAGACAATACTGGCTTAGTATTGTGTTTAGCTCTTAGTTATGGTTCGCAGCAAGAAATTCTTAGCGCCGCCCTTCGACTTGCCAAAGATTTAGTTAAGCAGCCTGAGTTAATGGATAGCATAAATGCTGAAAGCTTTGCCGACTACCTCGACACTAGCTTTATGCCAAACCCAGATTTAATCATACGCACCAGCGGTGAAACACGCCTGTCAAATTTTATGCTTTTTCAAGCGGCCTATAGTGAGCTGTATTTTACAAACACTCTTTGGCCAGATTTTACAGGTGAGGATTTGGTAGAGGCAATTACTAGCTTTGAGACGAAAGAACGCCGGTTCGGAAAAACCTCTGAGCAAATTTCAGAAACCCTAAACACAGACCTACAAGGATAAAATGAGTTCACTGCAAACTAGAGTCATTTCTGCATTATTAGCGGTAGGCCTTATGGGACTTAGTTTCTGGGCACTTGGTAGTACAGCAGTTTATGTTTTAATCTATTTTGCAATTAGCTTATGTCAGTGGGAATACGCACAACTTTGTCTGCCCAAGGCGCGAAACACTTTAAAATACGGTTTTTTAGTAATTAGTCAGTATTACCTTTTACAGAGTCTACCAATTGCGGTACTCAGCGAACTATCTCCAATGAAACTCGGAGTGCAATACTTTATCTTCATTTGTTTTTTCGGAATTCTATCTGACAAAGAAGACATCAACGAAATTAGAAACGACATTTTTGCATCTTGCTTTGGTTACATATATTTAAGCGTGATTCCTGGCCTATTAATTTTGACCTTAACTGCGAACCCTAGGCAATTGGTGGAACTCTTCTTCTTTTTGCTTTTAACTGTTTTTGCGGGTGACGTCTTTGCTTACTTCTCTGGTCTTTGGCTCGGTAATAAAAAAATACTTCCTTCCATTAGCCCTAAGAAAACAGTGGTTGGATGTATCGGTGGCTTAATGGGCTCGGTGGCTTTAGGTTCTATTTACGCCCACTACTTACTAAGAAACACCAATCCATGGGCCATCGCAGGCTGTTGTTTGGTAATTGGTCTTTATGCGCAAACCGGAGATTTCTTAGAGAGTTTGTTAAAGCGACTTGCTGGAAAAAAAGATTCAGGAAAAATTCTTCCAGGCCATGGCGGTTTCTTAGATCGACTAGATGGTGTTTTGTTTGCAATTCCTGCTCTTTACTGGTTTTTCTATTAATTTAATAGTTAGATTCTCTAGCTTTCATTTATCTTTTTAAACCTGTTATTTTAAGGCTTTAGTCTAATCAGATTTTTTATTTTCTTTCTAGATTTTACCAATCAATTCAGTTTGCTTTTAATTAGTAATCCGCTCTTCAAAAGTCTCATGATGGAACAGGCACAAAGCTCCATCCCTCCTAGACTTTAGCTACTAGACGTAAAGGACATTTCGTTTATTCAACTCGAATCTCCCCTAATAATTAGGTAAAATAATAAAAGAATTTTTGAAGAATCTTAGGAATTTAGCTTAGGCTTTAAACCATTTTTTAGTTTTCCAAGGAGACTTGTAAGTTTTGGTTGATTCTTCGAGAGCTTCTCTTATTTTCATAAACAAAGACCAGTCGTTAGAAAGGGTTTTAAGATATGGTAATTATTGATTTGATTCAGCAGGCATTCGGTTTCATCGTTCCCCTAGCAATTCTTCTAGGTTTGTTAATTTTTGTTCATGAGCTTGGACACTTTAGCGTGGCTAAGTTTTTTGGAGTGCGAGTAGAAACCTTTAGTATTGGCTTTGGTAAGAAAATTTGGGAACGTACCAAAGGTGACACCACATATTGTCTTTCGTTAATTCCTTTTGGTGGCTATGTTAAAATGTATGGTGACGACCCTACCGCGGATATCCCAGAATCTGAAAAGCAGTATTCCTTTCTTCACAAAAGTGTTTGGCAACGAATTGGTGTGGTTCTAGCGGGTCCATTGATGAATTTCTTTTTTGCCATTTTGGTGTTTGCTTTAATCGCCCTTGTTGGTGAAGACAAACCCATCGCCAAAGTTGGTGAGATCCAACCCGGAACGGCTGCTCATATTATGGGGCTTCAAGCTGGTGACGAGATTTTGAAAGTTAACGGAAAATCCGTAAGTTTAATGGAAGAGGTTCAATCCCTCGTAGAGAAAAATGCGAATGCTAAAATTACTATGACCATCAAACGCCACGGTAGTGAGCAAGAGATGGAGCTTCAAGGTGAGACCCTAATTGTAGAAAATCCAAATATTTTATCCACAGAAAAAATGGTTGGAAGTTTAGAGGGTTTACAGTTCATGCCTACAGCAAGCATGGTCGGAATTGACCAACCGGATTCCATTGCTGCACAAAAAGGACTGGCAACTGGTTCATTAATCACTGAGGTAGACGGTGTTAAGCTACAGCGATGGTATGAATTAGAATACTTGATGAATAAGGCCATATCAGAAAACAAGAGCTTTACTCTTAAGTTTAAAGTGGACCAAAATGCTGAAGAACAAAGTGTTCAGCTAAATGCGCAAGAGGATGCCTTTAAGAACCTAAAAGAGTTTGGCATTCACCCTCTTGATCTTTTTGTTGGTAGCGTAGTCGACGAATCTGCTGCAAAGGCAGCTGGCCTACAAAAAAATGATCACATTACTGCCATTGACGGAAACGAAATTTCCCACTGGAGTGAATTAGTTAACCGAGTTCGAGCTTATGAAGAAGACAAACAGCCTCTAGCCTTAAAGGTGGTAAGAGCTGGTGAAGAACTTAATATGGAAATGAGTCCAAAGCCTGTGCTTCAAAAAGATCCCGTAACTGGAATGGAGAAAAAGGTTTATGCAATTGGGATTACCACTTCTTTAATGGGCGCTCCACCGGTTTTAACTTTGGTGCGATCAAGTAATGTATTAGAAGTGATTAAAAGAGGGTTTGTTGATAGCTACAACTGGTCAGTAACTACTGTTTTGAGTTTTTGGAAACTACTAACCAATCAAGTTTCGGCAAAATCAATTGGTGGACCATTAATGATAGGTCAACTAGCTAGCCAGAGCATGGCTGTTGGTTTAAGTGCTTTCTTGAAAATCATGGGCATCATCTCCATCAACCTATTTATTTTAAACCTTCTTCCTCTACCCGTTTTGGATGGTGGACATTTGTTATTTTATACAATCGAAGTAATTCGCGGTAAGCCTGTTTCAATGCGAGTTTTAGAAGTCGCGCAAACTTTTGGTTTGGTTTTACTTCTCTCGCTCATGGTCTTTGCCACCTATAACGATTTTGCAAGATTCCTAGGTTTCTTATGAAAATATTAGCGATCAGTTGCAGTACCAATTTTGGAAGTATTGCAGTTGGTGAAAACCAAAAGATTTTAGAGAAGATTGAATGGGAGCGAGCTCAAAGTCATGGCGAGCTTGTTACTCCCTACCTTCAAGAAATCACAGAAAAAGTGGGATGGGATTTTTCAGAAATTGATTTGATCGCTGTCGATAAAGGTCCCGGCTCTTTCACTGGTGTTCGTGTAGCTATCAATTCTGTCAAAGCTCTAGCATACAGTTTCGAAACCCCTATTTGGGCTGAGAACTCGTTAAGAATCATGGCGGAGGCATGCCCCGTTTCAGAGAAAGAATTATTTTGTTGTCTTAATGCTTTTAAGAATGAAGTTTTCATTTCAAGTTATAAAAACAAAAATGAGAGATGGGAAGAAAACTTAGACGCACAAAGCATTGAAGTTGAAAAACTACCCGATTTGATTGAATCAAAGAGCATCGATTTTTTTGGGGATGCCATTGAGCCTTATTTAGACCGACTCCCTGAGGAGTTTAAAAGTCAGGTAAATTTCCTCAACATTCAACCTGCAAAACCAAAGGCTAGTGATTTACTAAGTATCTGTTTTAAGGAGTATAATTCTGAACAGACCTTGGACTGGAAATCGCTAAATAGTCTATATATCAAGCTTTCTGCTGCCGAAGAGAAATTGAAGAAGGGATTACTGAAACCACTCCCGAAAATATAGGTGAATTGTGAACAAAGTATATTCAATGTCAGACTATCAGAGCTCTACGGCCGATCAAAGCGGACCGTACACCATAGCTCTTGCTAGTGGTAAAGGTGGCGTTGGTAAAAGCTTTGTAGCCTCTAGCTTAGCAATTTGTTTCGCTCGAATGTCTTACAGAGTTTGTTTAATTGATTTAGATTTCGGAAGTGCAAATATTCATACCTATCTAGGAATGGTTCCACACGGTGGAGGTCTTACTGATTTCATCAAAGACCGAGTTACTGATATCAATCAATTGATGCTTCCTTCGGGAATCAACAATCTTAGCATTATTTCTGGAAACAATGATTCTTTGGACATGGCCAATGTTACAGAAGACGAATACAGTAAAATTTTGGCGGCCATTCCCAAGCTTTCTTGCGATGTGGTGATTCTTGATCTAGGAGCTGGTACCGGAAACTCTACTTTAGACTCTTTTGCTAGTGCTGATCTAAGTTTGATGACTGTGACTCCAGAGCCTACTTCCATAGAAAACGCTTATCGGTTTTTAAAGTCTGCCTTTTATCGGAAACTAAAAGTTTCTGAGCACAATGCCGGTGTTCAAGAAATCATTGAGGAAGCTATGGATCAGCAGAATCAACTGAACATTCGCTCTCCAAAAGATTTATTAAACTATTTAAACCAAAATCATATGTATAATACTCAGGAGTTTATGCGTGAGCTTGAAAGTTTTGAACTGGGAATTATCCTAAACCAAGTTCGCTCAGGAAGAGACATCGATGTTGGAAAAGGTGTAGCTTCCATTTCAAGAAACTACTTTGGAATACCCGTTCGTTACCTTGGACACGTTGCCCATGATAATGCGGTTTGGCAAGCTCTTCGCAAAAAGCGACCTCTGCTAATAGATTATCCAGCCTCACCAATTAACAACCAATTTTTCGCAATTGCAAAATTGATCCTTGGCCCTAAGGCAAAAAAAGCAGTAGTATAAGTTCATGTCACTGAACTTTGATGATTATTACGACTTATTACAAGTAGATACAACAGCAAGTCTAGAAGAGATTCAAAGAGCTTACCGTAAAACGAAAGCTTTGTACTCTCCTGACAGCCCCGCTTTGTATTCTATGTTTTCCAAAGAAGAAGCCCAAGAGCTCGTTCAGGTGATTGAAACAGCCTACAAGACTCTGAGTAATCCAAATTTGCGTGCACAATATGATCAGCAAAGAATGAGTCCTCAAGCTGAATGGGAAGAAGCAAGCAATGTTCAAGACGATGCGATTTACGGATTAAGCGGAGAAAGTTCTGGAGATTTTTCTAGTATAAGTGCTGCCAATAGCCCAAGCACCAACTTTCCGGGTGAATCTCCAGACTTAATGTCGAATGTTGTGGAGCCAGCTCCCCAACCCGCGAGTAATCAAAAACTTGGAACAACTCGTTTTGGTAACTACGTCTTAGACCCTGAAGTTGAAGAATACATAAAATCGGTTGAGCTAATAGATGGACCTTTTTTAAAAACGGTTCGAGAGTACAAAGGTATTAGTATAGATCAGATTGCTTCCATTACTAAAATTGGTGGGCACCATTTAGCTGCCATTGAAAATAACGACTTTACACAATTACCACCTGTTGTTTTCTCAAAAGCTTTTGTTAAGCAGTATGCGCAGCTTGTTGGCCTTGATCCACAAAAATGTTCTGATTCCTATGCCGACTTAATGAAAAAAGAGCAGAAATAAAATGCAGTCACAAAAAATTGTAAGCGAAGAAAACGAAGGGATTAGGCTGGACCAATTTCTTTGTCTATTTGATGAAGTCCCATCCCGCTCCCATGCAGCCAAATTAATTGAAAACGGTGATGTTCAGGTATTAGAAATTACTAAAAAGCTAAAAGCCTCGACCAAGTTGAGTGCGGGGCAAAAGGTAGTTGTGAACACTCCCAAGAGACTTCCTAGCGTACTTAGCAAGTGGGATTATCCCCTAGAAATTTATTTTGAAGATGAAGACTTGATCGTTTTGAATAAAGAATCCGGTATGGTAGTTCACCCTTCTCCTGGTCACCCTGATAAAACTTTAGTGAATGCCTTGTTAAATCACTCTGACTGTTTTCAGATGGGTATGAACGAAGAAAGACCTGGAATTGTTCACCGAATTGATAAAGAAACCAGTGGTCTTTTAGTGGTAGCCAAGAACCCGGAAACCCATCAAAAACTAACCGAACTTTTTAAAAACAGAGACATTGAAAGAAATTATTGGGCGGTTTGCGCTGGAGTCCCTAAACAGCTTTCCGGCAGTATTGAGTCTGAAATTGGCCGACATCCTGTGAATCGAAAAAAGATGTCTAGTCAGTCTCGCCAAGGAAAATACGCAAAGACAGATTATAAAATATTAGCTAATTTTAATAAACTGAGTTTGGTAAAGTTTAAACTCCATACAGGTAGAACTCATCAAATCAGAGTCCATTGTTCTGAAAAACATTTTCCTATCATTTGTGATGAGCTCTATAGTTCCATGTCAGGTCTAAAAAGTTTTTTAAGCCAAAAGCAAATTGCTGATTTAAAGAAACTAAACCGTTTTTTTCTCCACGCCGCCGTTTTAGGCTTTAAACACCCTAGGACCGGTGAAAAACTAGCCTTTTATTCTCCTATACCAAAGGACCTCCAGACTTGGATTGATCACTTTGGTTTTGTAGAATATTTGCAGCAGGAGAATTTTATCAATGCTTGAAGTACAAGAAACCCCACTAGGACATGAAATTTTAAATGAAAATTTTTATATCTTATTTGGTAACTCAAATATCGACTATGACAATTACAAAGACATACTGAACGCTCGCTTAGGCGAGAACTTAAAGTTTCAAGCTGTAGACCAAGTTCATGGTGATGGTGTTTATGTTTGTGGAGAAGAATCTCCCGAGCAAACGGAAGCGGATGCAATTTTACTAAAAGAAGTTGGTCAATGTGGGATTATCAAAACCGCTGACTGTTTACCTATAGCACTCACCAATAGCATTACAAAAGAGGCCGCAATCGTCCATGCTGGTTGGAGAGGTGTTTATAATGGTATTTTACTAAAAGCCTTACAGCTTTTTGTGGATCAAAAGCCTGAAAATTTAAAGTTATACATCGGACCGCATATATCCTTTTACAGCTATCAAGTGGGACCAGATCTTTTTAATATGTTTGCCGAAAAATTTTCGTTTCTCACCGAAGGCGTTCATTTCAATAAAGATTTACTAAGTCTGCAACATTATAAGTTGAACCTTCAGGAAATCTTAATCACCCACTTAGAAACAGAACTCGGCTCTGAAATCTATTGCATTAGAAGCCAAATCAATACCATCAGTCATCCTCTATTTCACTCCTTCAGAGAGAAAGGAGAGCAGGCAGGTAGAAACTTAAGCTTTTTAGTAAAGAGAACTTCCTAAGCCAGGTTCTACTAAAAACCTAAATCTTGTTAACAAGACCAATTGTCTTAGGCCTTGTGTATATTGATTTATCTATTTTTCGTCATTGAGGGATTCGATTTCTTAAAATTAAGCTCGATCTCATTCTGATACAGCGGCCATTTCATTTACAGTAAAATAATTTAGACACTATCTGCTAAGTAGCTGTTTCTACTAGATTTTCTTCTTTCACTAACTAATTTTCAGACAAAAATTCGCCGACCGGCTTATTTTGAAGCAGCTCCGTGGTCTAGCTAAGCACCTATAATTACAGTCCTTTTATTCATCTGCCGATAGGGATATTGGCACGATACTTGGAGTATTAAGGAAGTGATGGGATTTAAAAGTTTAATTGGGGATTTAAAAAAAATAGAACCACTAAGTTTTAGCTTAGGATTGGGAATGATGTGTTTATCATTATCCCTAGCTTTTCATAGTGGACTAAAATATGAAATTCGCAATGGCTTAGCTCTCAATGAAAGAGTCGTTTTATCAACAGTGACGGGAAATATTACTCAAGATGGAATTTTATCCAAGGTAATTAAAGTTCGCTCTGATAATAAAATCTTTATTGAGGTTTATCAGCTAGGTGCTAATGGGCAAGAGCTCATTTCTAAACTACCAATACCTCACTCTCATGATGGCTATTTCCATTTAAGAGGAGAAAGTTCAAATCTCATTTTAAATGATGTGGATGGTGATTCCATTCCTGAAATTGTGGCTCCGAGTTTTGATCACAATATGGTAGCACATTTAAATGTCTACAAATATGATCGCGAAGCTAACAGTTTCTACTTAATGACTAAAAAGGAGTAGGAAGTGCTAAGACCAAATATGCTTCGTAATACTTTAATCATTGTATTGAGCTTCTATATGTTGCTTAGCTACCAAAACTGTGGTGAAAATGCAAAATTCAACCCTCAGCTGGTAGATAGCTCACCGGATCTAGAAACGAATGAGTTTTTAAGTAAAATCGCAGAAGATGCAGATGTAATATGGGGTGCTGGTGATCAAGCGCTAAATCCGTCCTGTAAATTTAGAGTACCAGAATGTGGAGCGGAAGAAGATGTTACTGAAGCCTGTGTGGCTGAGACTGTTTCTGCTTATTATGACTCTTTGGAGTGTGCAGGTTTTGATGTGTACGAAGGAAATGATTGCCTTGTAGCAATTAGTAGCTCTACACCAACTGTGATGGAGCCTGTATTATTAGATATCACTTGTTTCAACATTGATAGCCAAAACAAAAAAGCTCTTAATCTTGGAATGTGTTACGGGGAAGACATTGGATTTTCCAAAGAAGCTCCGAGCACCGGCATGAGAATCTCTGCTTGGGCTGAACTAGGTGATGAGTACCCTTACTCTAGACAAATTCGTCAGTTGGTTTTCTACCCTAACCAAGAAGATGTTAAAATGGTTTTACATGAAATGGGTGTTGGTTCTGAAGTGAAGGACGCCTGTGGAAAAATAAAACAGGCTCAGCCTTTAGATTTGGTAATTCCAGTAGAAGTTAAAGACTTTAGTGTCGACGGAAAATAAGCTGTATATCAAAAAATAAGACTAAGCTTCAGAAAGTTTCTGAAGCTTATTTTTTTTTGTTTAAGTCACGCCAAGACTTTCCTTGTCTCGCCTTATAGTTTAACTGGAAGTCTCTAACCGCTCTTTGGTGCTCTTTATAGGTCTTAGAAAAATAATGAGTTCCATCATTTTTACTCACAAAATATAAATATTCACTTTTTTCAGGTTTAAACACTGACTGCAAACTTTCTCTTCCTGGATTGGATATTGGTCCTTTCGGAAGAGCAGGTATTTTATAAGTGTTGTAGGCCGTTTTTTCTAGAATGTCTTTTTTCTGAATGTTCTTTTTCCAGTAACCATACTTTTCTTTGATACCATACAAAATGGTTGGGTCACTTTGAATTCTCATTTTCTTTCGCAAACGATTTTGAAAAACGGAACTTATCAAGGGTCTCTCATGAGGAGCTCCGGTTTCCTTTTCAATGATCGATGCTAGGGTTACGATTTCGTGACGAGATAAATTCGTTGGAGCTCTTTCTAAACTTGCAAAAACTTCGTGAAATCTCTCTACCATGATTTTTAAAATATTTCTCTCCCCTTGGTACTTTGTAATTCTATAAGTATCCGGAAAAAGGTAGCCCTCTAGGCTTGGTAAGCTTTGCCCTAAAAGACTTTGGATGAAGCTTGGGCTTTTTGCTAATCTTAAAAACTCATTTTCATCAATTAAGTTTTTGCTAGCAAGAAGCTCGGCTATTTCATAAATGTTCAAACCTTCCTGAATTGTAAAACTATGTTGAACCATAATTCCCGAAACAAGAATATTTAACACCTCACTAGGTTTCATGTTTCTTCGAAGTTCATACTCTCCTGTTTTAACTTTTTTAATAGCAGATTCATATTTTGCCAGAGCAGTGAAGTATTTTGAATTAGTGATCAAGCCTTCTTTTTTAAGAGCACTTGTTATTTTGTAAAACGGACCAGGCTTTACCTCAAAATAAACACTAGAATCATCCTGCGAAGGTGGAATTTGCAAAAAGCAATAAGCTTCGTAGGCAACATAGGCAGAAGCCATTGTAAAAATAAGAAACAGAGAAACTATAATCTTTTTCACAACTATTTTAACTCCACACCCGTTGCTAGTTTAGAGGCATCGAACTCCCCTTCATCTTCAAGATATGCTACTGGCTCAGTACAATAATAAACTGCAAAATGCGCTGATGGATGTCCGTTACCACTCTTCTTAAAACCACCAAATGGTAATTTTGAACTCGCACCGCAAGTTGCGCGGTTCCAGTTTAGAAGTCCAACCTCAAGATCTGCAGCAACTTTCTCATAAACACTTCTGGTCTTTGAAAAAACCGCAGCTGAAAGGCCATAACTAGTATCATTAGCCAATGCAATGGCTTCGTCCAGGTCATCGGATTTGTATATCGCCACATTCGGCCCAAAAATTTCTTCTTTTTCATAAACCGAATCAGAACGATGCTCATTTACGAGATTAATTGAAGGAGTCACATAGTGGCCTTTTGTATCTAGTTCAAGAGCCTTTCCACGCATAATGTTTTCAGCCCCTTCTCGTTTTGCAATTTCTTGGAAACGCAAAAACTTCTCTACCGATCTATCGTTAATCAATGGCCCCATAAAAACGTCTTTTTTCCAATGACCAATTTTAATTGCTTTTGCACTTTTATGATAACGATCAACAAACTCATGATAGCGGTCTTTATGTACAATGATTCGAGAAGTACATGAACATCTTTGTCCAGCGGATGCAAATGCACCAAAAAGATTTTCATAGACAGCTCGATCCATATCAATGTCATCCCAGACAATTGATGTATTCTTACCGCCCATTTCCAAAGCTGACATTTTCCAGTAATGAGTAACAATTTCTTGCTTTATACGTAGGCCAGTTTCATAGCTCCCTGTAAAAAGAATTCCATTCACATAATCGTGCTTTACCAAACGACGGCCAACCTCACCACCACCTTGAACTAAATTAAAAACTCCTTTAGGGAAACCCGCTTCGTGAATGCATCTCGCTAAAAGTTGACCAGTAAAGGGAGTCATTTCTGATGGTTTAAAAACTACGGTATTACCAGTAAGTAAAGCAGGAACCAAGTGACCATTTGGCAAATGCCCAGGGAAATTAAAAGGCCCTAGTACGGCCAAAACCCCTCTTGGTCTATATTTTATCCTACCAGTTACACCTGGCAAAGCATCCGTTATGGCCTGCTCTTCAATTAAAGATAAAGAGGCATTTATAGTAATATCAATTTTACCAGCTAAAGCTCCTGCTTCCCCTAAAGTTTCCCAATAAGCCTTTCCTGTCTCTCTAGAGATACAAGTGGCAATTTCTTCTTTATGCTTTTGGTATACTTCTTTTAATTTGATTAAATATGATTTTCTTTCTTCAATGCTTAATGCAGACCAAGATTTGAAAGAGTTTTTAGCAGCATCTACGGCCTTATCCACATCTGAATAGGAGGCACTTAACTCGCCAATTGTATCACTTAAATCTCCTGGGCTTACAACGGTCCAAGTCTCGTCTGTTCTAGAAGGAATCAAAAATTGTCCATCTACATAGTTACCTTGAAACATAGCATCTCCTTATATTTTAGAAAAATAGCTTTCCTGCAAATCTTTGTTATTAAAATATTCTCTCATATCATTCGCTAGATACAACTCGTCTTTTTCTTCATCGTACTCAGCCTGCAAGCCCAAAAAACCTTCTCCCGAGTCGTTCATTAGAAGTGCATTAAACTGAATTTCATTGTCTTGTTTAAATTGAGGCTTCATTTTTCGAAAGTTTTTAATTAAGCTAATTTCTTGTTTTTCACATTTAAAATGCGGTCCGCCATCAAACGGATCAATCTCCCCTTTGTATGAAAAACCTATGCTGCTCAATAAGTGTTTCGCCGGTTCGGTCTGCTGAGAGACTTTACCTAAATTCATCCTAACCTCTGGAGAAAGTAAATTTAAGTATACTCCTTCAATTGGAAAGAGTTGTCTGATAAAACCTTTGTTTTTCAAACTTAACCTGTCAGCCTCTTCATAGGTTAGGCCTGTAAATTTTCTTCCCAGTTCTTCCCAGAGATAGCTTTTCCCTTCTTCAGATAATCTAGGAGCAAACTCACACAGAATTTCTTTTTGAAAATACTGAGGGTTTTTTGCGATATACAGAAATCGAACAAGACTGATAAATTTTCCTAGCTTACTTTTATGCCCTCGATACTTCGGGTTTACTAGGAGTCCCCCTATTTCGCTTGGCCCATTTGTCTCTTCATTCAACTGCAGAACATGATGGATAAAGCCTATTCCCAAATCCTCAGAAACTCTTTCTCTTCTGTCTACTTTGAAATAATAGTGAGGCACCTCTGGAGTTCCATGTTTTGCTAAAATCAGGCTACAACCAACAAGTAAATTATCTTCAACATCTACTAAAACAAAAATGTACTCTCTCGCCTCTTTTGGTATTTCACTTTTAAAGGACTTAATGCTTCTTTCTATTTTCTCTTTCAGAATGTTTTCGTTGGCTGGTAAGTTTAATAGATTAAACTGCTCTGCTAAACCCAAGAGGTCTTGGAGATCTTCACTTTGTACTGGTCGTGCGTAAAATGACATTTTATGATTGCTCCATTATTGTATAAAATAAATCGATAGATTTTTTTAGTTGGGCACTGTCTACCGATTCATTTGGCTCATTTATATTTCCTAAACCCGAAGCTAGGCCAAACTGAACCATCGATTCACCAAAAGCACTCAATTTTCTCGAAGCACTTTTCATAACGCTATCACCGGTTCTCCACTCGAGCTCATGTTTTTTAAAAGCATCCTGCCATCGTTTTGTATTCTCTGTGGTATTTTTAAATTCAAAACCCGCCAAAAACTCGCTTAACTTAAAACTTATTTTATCTTTTTCTAAGTTCGATTCGATATTCTTAAGTTCGTCTAGCAAATCCTCTTTTGTATAATCATGAGGAAGATAAAATGACATTCCCAACTCTACCATGTCCTCATAGTGCCTTAGCTTTCCAATGTTTAAGTTGGGAAGTTTACTAGAATCATCACCGCGCATGCTTTTGTATTTTTCAATTAAGAGATTAATCTCATCAACCAAATCCAATAATTTTTTAGCCACACCTTTACCGACGGGCTGGCTCAGATTTAGCTCTAAAATCGCTTCTGAAGCAACCGCATTTACAGAGTGTCCAGCCTCCATACTCAACACCAAAACTGCCTCTGGCAACATCCGTAAATACTCAATGAGCTTTATAAACGCATCTTCATCTCTTACTTTTTCTACGGAAGCACCGTGGGTGGTTCTACCTCTAAAAATTCTCGTTTGTGTTGAAGTGTCTTCTCCCTCTAAGTGACGCTTTCGTAATTCTGATTCATTAGCATCTAAAGGTATCTGAAACTTAACTTTTGCATAACCACAATTACCTAACAACAACCTTGAGCTCGTTGGTCTACTAACAATGATCTGCTTACTAGCCTGTAAGGCTGTCTTTACAAGAGGTCTTTCTATGTCTTTTTTCAAATTGGTAAAAGAACCTGCAAATAAACAAACCGAAGGTGATTTAGCCTCTTTTACAAGTTTTTCCAATGCATACAGTTGAGTTAAAAAACTTATTTTAGATCCCGCAACCCCTAAACCAAACAGTTGATCTTTTTTTAAAGTCGCTTCAAAGGGGTTTTGGTTTGTCTCATCCCATAAACTATGTGGGCCAGGCTCTTCTGTTTCGATGTCGTTATAGATAAAAATTTCTGGGGACAGCTTATTGGTATAAACCATGATCCCCTGTTTGTTTTCGAGACTTTCAAAGTTCAATCCCATTCTCTTACAAAGTTCTTCATAAAAAGAACAAAGGTCTGAGATTCCAACGAATGGGCTGGAATCCAGAGATACAACTTTTGAATAGTCTTCGAAATTCTCTAGCATTTAAAACTCAAGTAAAGTCTTTTCGATAATATCCACTGCATGATCAATGTCTTTTTCTTCCATCACAGCTGGAATCAGAAAGCGAACTTTAAACGGTCCTCGGCCACAGCCAAAAGCAATGATTCCATTTTTATATAAAGACTTTAAGATCTCCATCATTCGCTCTTTCGAACCATCAAAGCAAGTTAATGCCATCATCAGTCCCATTCCGCTTACCTCAGTCAAACGATCTTTTAAACTTGATTGCATCTTAGCTTCTAGCTTTGACTTTAGGTTCTGGTGAATCCAATCAATTTTTCCACCTTCGCCCATATATCCACCTTCACTCAATTCCTTCAAAACAGCATTACCAGCCGCTAACGAACAAGTTGCACCAGCAAAAGTTCCCGCAATTAGCCCAGGTTGTGGATTAAATTCTGAAGAATAAAGAGTGGCCGCAGCCTGAAGTGATTTCGCTATGGTCATTACATCAATGTATTCTATGATACCTATTTTTTTACAGGCAAAGAACTCACCGGTTCTACAAAAGGTCTGCACTTCATCTGCCCAAATGGCAATATTATTTGCTTTGCACATCTCGAATATAGGAATGAAAAACTCTTTCGGTGCAACATTAAATCCACCTTCACCTTGAATCGGCTCAAAAACAAGTACAGCAATTTCATCTTTATGTTTTTGGATATGTTGCTCTAAAGCATCTAGAGTAACTTGCGTAGAGTTTTCGTTTGTATGGTCGTAAAAAGGAATTCTTAGTACATCATCATAGTCTGGCAAACCCTGCTTATAAGCTTTGTTGTCAGTAACTTCAGCCATTAAGGTTGATCTACCGGCAAAGGCCGCTTCAAAACCTAAAATCTTAGAAGCAGGAGATTTTTTTTGACGACACATTTTTAATGCATTTTCGTTGGCCATAGTTCCACAAGTAGATATCCAAGCATGGGAAAAATTAGTGCCAACATACAGCTTCTTCAAATTCTGTAGCATGTCATTGTACTCATTGTTGGGCTGCAGGTTTCCTTGCATAACAAGATCACTCATACCAGCCTTCATCATAGCTTCCGCCAAACGAGGGTGGGAATGTCCAAGAATATTTACTCCAATCCCATTAATAAGATCTAATTTAATACTGCCATCTTCCAGCTCAACATAAGGTCCTCTGCCAACACCACTACCAACGTAAGGATAAAACAATGGGCGACCCCTACCATCATCAATTTGTTTCAGTAGAGTCTCTTGGTGTTTTACACCTTCCTCGGTGGGAGCTTTCACTTCAGTAATTTTTGACTGGATTTTTTGTAGCTCATCAATGATTTCTTGAAGGTTCTTTGAAATCAGCTCGTTGTTTTGTACTTCTTTAGAAAGTAATTCCATAATTGCTCCTCAAAACTTTCAAAGTCCAGCCTTTCGAAGACGTCTTTCGAAAAGCAATGGACATCTTTTTTAATTCGTTCGATACTGAAGCCGATATGTCAGCTAAGTTATTGATTTTTACTATTCTTTTTACTTTTTGGCACCAAGTTTCCATGGCTAGCCCAGGCACGTCAGAGGAAGGTCCAGTAGATCCAGAAGTTATTACTAACTCCGCGCCAATCAACTTTGAATCAGCTCTAAAATATTATGACCTAAAGGATTATGCCCAAAGCATTGGCGTTCTCGAAAAGCTCCTAGAAAGCTCAGATGATAAGGCAAAAATTCACTACAACCTATTTGTTGCGCATTTTGCAGGCAAAAATATGTCGTCAGGGCTTTTCCACCTTCGCGAAAGTCTGTTTCTCTCCCCTGGCTACAGCCCTAGTGTTGATGCATTGACTGATTTGCCAAACGAATGGGAACAGAGATTCTTTACCAAAGCTGATCTTTTTAAGAGAATTAATTTAGAGATTTTTTTGGAAACAAACTTTCAACTCAGTATTTTCATTGGACTAATCTTCTTCGCTCTATTTTTAAGAAGCCTAATCGCTTTTTTAAAAGCCAGAAAAGCAGAAGAAAGCAACTCCACAAGTCTGAGTATCCTTGGAACAAGTATTGCTTTATTTGTAATTTCCTTGGTTTTTATAGGCTTTCAATATTCTTTACAATTAAAAGACTTTGCGACAGTAAAAGGTAATATCAACGCCAAGGTTACCCCTTCTGAAAACAGTCCTGGAATCTTAGATCTTTTAGAGGGTGAGATGGTAGTTGTCCTTGATTCTAAAAAACCTTGGTATAATATCGAAGATTTTAATGGCAGAAAAGCCTGGGTCCATGAAGACCAGATTTTTTTAAGTAAAGAGGATTAAGCCTGTGGCCGATTATTTATGGGATAATATCTTTCGCAAAGATGCGAAAGAAAAAGAATTAATTACCCGCCTAAAAGAAAACTTTCTTTTCGAATTACTAAGTAACAAAGAACTCTCATTCATTGAGCAGATTGTTCATGTTCGTACCTACAGAGCAAACGAAGTGATTTTCCGCCAAGGCGAAGCTGGCGTTGGAATGTATATTATTAAAAAAGGAAATGTAGATATCTATTCAGCGGAAAACATTCCTGGTCAAGAAAATCAAAATGAAACAAAAGTGACTAGCCTTAGCGAAGGTGATTTTTTTGGCGAGATCTCTCTGGTTGAAGCTGGCAGCAGAAGAACCGCCACAGCAGCCACTTCCACAGAGACGGAGCTAATTGGCTTTTTCAGGCCCGATTTAATAGAGTTATTAGAAAGAAACCCAAACATTGGTGCAAAAGTTGTTTTTCGTCTGGCTGAAGTTTTGGGTCGTAGATTGGCAGAAACCACTGACAAAATAAGTTTGATCAAACAAGAACTTTTACGAATTAGTGAAAAGAAAAGAAGAAAAAAAGATGTACAACAGTCGAACTCTGATTCGTAGAGAAAGATATATTAAATCTTTTGCCGTGTTTGCCCTACTGTGCTTTTTTGCATGGACTATTTTTGCTGTGGAAAACATGATGGCTTCAGTGGTATTGGCTTTAGTAATTACTTACCTTCTAAATCCTTTCGTTAATAAGCTAGAGAGAAAAGGCACAAGAAGGACTACTAGTATTTTGCTCTTGTTTGTTGTAGCAAGCTTGGCTCTGAGTTTACTGGCTTCATTGTTTTACCCAATACTATCTACCCAAATTGGTGACTTGCAAGCTGAGCTTCCTAAATACCAAATTGGAATTGTTAAACTCATTTCAAACCTTGAAAAAAAGGCCCAAGAGATCATGGGTGGCTATTACAGTTTTGATATTATTAAAGGGATAAACACTCTCATCGCTGAAAGTGCTGGTGCCTTGTTTAGTAATATCCCTGATTTTGCCTCAAAGTTTTTAACAGTTTTTATTCTAGCTCCCTTCTTTGCGTTTTTTATGCTTCGAGATGGAAGAGGAGTGGTTCGGCAGTTTTTGCGAATGATGCCTAACAACCTTTTTGAATTAGCCTTAAACCTAAACTATCAAATCAACGAGCAAATGGGTGATTTTATTCGGGCGCGTTTGCTAGAAGCAGGAATCGTTGGCCTAGTAATTTGGATTGGCCTGGCAATCATTGGCTTTCCTTATGCCAGTATTCTTGCAATCTTTGCTGCGCTGACAAACTTAATTCCTTACGTTGGGCCCTTTATTGGTGCGGTTCCAGCAATAGCTATTGCTTTAATCAATAAAGACCCTTCAATCATTGTGTTCTTAGTTTGCATGACCTATGCCATAGCACAAATCATTGATATCGTTTTTATTATTCCAATGGTAGTGGCGAAAATTGTAAATCTACACCCCGTTTTTGTTGTTGTAGTTATCATTATAGGCTCACAGTTAATGGGTATATTAGGGATGATTATTTCTATTCCCGTTGCCTCCGCTTTAAAGCTAACCTTTACCGCTGTCTATGACCATTTAATAAACTTTAGATCTTAAGCTGTATTCTAAAGACAATTTTTATGAAAAAAAAATTTGCCACAACTACTAGGTAGCTTCTTTTGAGACTCTGTTTTAATCGAGGCTTAAAGTCTAAATCTCTTTTGGTTATTTTATTCTCCGGTTTTTTACAAAATGGCGCCTTTAATTGCGGATGAACTAGTATTAAAGCTACGAAATTATTTTCTGCATTCAGAACAGGGAAAGTTAAAACTCGGACATCTCCATTTAAAAAAATGAAGTCCAGCGCTTACTAATAAGTATCCACAATTAAGTGGGCCAGTTTAATTTTTTAAAGTCTGAGAAAAAGGAAGTTTGAAGAAATTATCTCCGCTTAAGAGTCTTTTCCATAAAAAATCAAGCTAAGCCGTTGAGGCTTATTTGGGATCCAGAGGCTATTCCTCAAATAAGTCTTCGTAAGGAATTCGATTGATTAGAAAAAATTTGTCTTTCATTCGGTAGCCTTTTTCGGAATAGTTTATTTGGTCATTTTTCATTCTTGAAAGATCTTCTCTCTTTAAATCCAGGTCTTTTAAATCGTGCAAAGAATATCGTCCGCCCCTGTAAATTTCTAGTAGCTGTATATTGTTGGCCAAATCTCTTGACAAAAAGACCGCTTCGATAAAACTAGGGAATATCTCTGAACTCAACTCTTTTATCTCAACACTAGATTCGGCTAATTGAATTTTGGTGAAGTTTTCACCTGATTGATAAAACCAATAAAAATCATCATTCCTGAGAAAGTAATAATTTTCTCCATGAAAATGCAAATAGGGCTTTTTATTGATTTTCTCCTGTAGAAACAATAAATCTAGCTCCTCTCTATTCACTGATGAATTCGTTGTTAAACTAACTTTAAGCTCTGAAAAGCCATAGGAGTTTGGCCGAATATGACTGGGATCTTCAAAGGAGCTAATTTTCTTAGTAAGATGATAATCTCCACTTGCATCCTTTTGAATCTTATAGGTAGTAAGAAGTTTCCTCTTTCTATCAAGCACCTGTAAATACTGATTGTTTTCTGCGTATATGTTAACAACTTCGCCCTCGAGAGACATTAATTTTGAACTAATAAATTTCGTCCCATCAAATTCAATTTTATACAGTTTGTTGGCGTGGTGGTTCAGAAAAACATTGTCATTTACAGCGATGACATTACCAAATTTTGAGTGACCCCAAAGCTTCAAGCTCTGTGATACAGGATACTCCTTCCATTCACCACCTTCTAACCTAAGCGCCTTATTGTCTTTACCAGCTTTCAAGAAAATGTTTTTGGAGTTACCCACAAGCAATCTAACCCCACCCGGGATATCAAGAATATCTAGCTTTTGTAGCCTAAATTCATCCTTATGATAAAATCCCAAAAAGCCTTCTATATGGGGGAAGTTAAATCGAAAATCGCTTTTTGCTGCTTTATCTTCATAGTCTAACCGAAAGATATTGCCTTCTAAATTCACTATGCTAGACAAAAAATACTGTCTACCGATCGAAGCTTCGGCCTCTATCCGTTCCCATACAGCATTTTTCTTTTTTATTTCAAGAACTCCACCTCTATCTCCCAATACAAGAATTCTATCCTTTGATGCTGATAGTACGTAGAAATCTAATTGTGCCTTAAGTTCAAATTGCGCCTCTGAAATTGAGCTGCCATCTGTTTCGTAAACCTTAAGAATATTTTTAGCGAAATCTTTAGAACCAAGGGGATTTAAAAGAACAAATAGTAATCTAGAGTCTTCCACTCGGCTTGAAAGAACTTTGAATTTATTAGAATCAATTGCAAAACCTGTCTTTTCATTAAAACGTCTAATATGTCTTAGCCCATTCTCTTCTTTTAAGTTCCAAGAAGGGAATTCAACCACAGACTTTACCTCTATTTCAGAAAGAAGGTCTGGTAAGAACGAATCAACATTCTTATTCGCATTTCTTTCCACTTTAGTCGTTGTTTGATTTCTATTTAGTAGAATTGATAAGTGATGCAGACTCCGTAAATTGAGCTCTTTTTTGTAAAACTCGTAAAACTCACTCATTGTCTCTAAAACTTTCTTCTTAAGAGTAAAATCTGACTTGTCCCTCGCCGCCTGAAATGCAGATTTCAATTTCTCAAAGTCTACTTTGGAGTTAGTAAATTTTGACCCGCCATTTTTAGCAGAATGCAAACAAGCGGAGGCAGGTTTTATGGGTGAGTTTTCAGAATGGGCAGCGATTAGAGCGGAATTGACCATAAAAACCATTATCGCTACAAGCCAGGCCCTTTCGTAAATTAAGAATTTCTGCCTTTTAATAAAATTCACAAAACCTCTTTTTAGCATTTATGGTATTCAATCGGATTTTGCCTAATTCTACTGCATAATATGCTTTTTATCCTATTTCCCATGAGAATTTGCAAAAAAGTTAATGTTGTTAGCTGTTTAGCTAGTTGATCGGTGGTTTTTTAAGGCACTAATTTACAAGTCTCATATGGGCCCTCTCACTAAAGTCTCCAGTGAAAATCGTACTCAAGAACTGGATCAAAAAATATAGCCAATATTTAATCCAAAAGCCTATAAATTCAGGTGCTTAGCGGCTTAGGTTAAAATTGACTCCTCCTTCCTTAGACTATAGTCTGAATCCATGAAGTCTCTCTTATTTGCCCTACTTTCAAGCCTTATTCTTAGTTCCTGCGGAAGCATGGAAGAAATTGACACCTCAACCGTTGCTGGCCAATACAAATTAGCTGAACAATTCGAAGACAATGAGCGCTATCAAGAGGCAATCATTCGCTTTACTGAGATTAAGAACAAATATCCATACTCACGCTTTGCCACTATGGCTGAGTTGAAAGTAGCAGACATTCAATTCAAGAGAGAGTCCTACGCTGAATCTAAATTAGCTTATCAAATCTTTAGGGACTACCACCCTTCTTATCAAAAGATGGATTATATCGTTTATCAAATTGCTGAAAGCTCTTTTTTGCAACTTCCAGAGTCCATTGATAGAGACCTAAGCGAATCTCAGGATGCACTTAATTATTATCGCAGTGTAATCAGGCAATATCCAAAATCAGAATTTGCCGCGAAAGCGAGAATTAGAATTTCAGAAACTCTAAAAAAGCTCGCTGAGAAAGAGATGTATATTGCCAACTTTTATTTCAAAATGAAGAATTACAAAAGTGCACTCAAGCGCTACGAAAACGTTATGACGAAATTCCCTAAACTTGGCTTAACCGCTGAGGCTCTAAAAGGTGCCAGCTTAAGTGCTTTTGAATCAGAGTTAGCTGGTCTTGGGAAAAAATATCTTAACGAACTTTATAAGGCATACCCGAATTCGGGAGAAGCTGCTGATCTTAAATCAAGGGTGGGTAAATATGGCATCAATTGATTATGCAGATATGCTTCTGACAGCAAAAGAAAACTTCATATCAGGAAACTACAAATTAGCGGAGCCAATGCTAAAGCAACTTCTTCTTGTAAAAAACCGTGATCCCGAAGTTTATCAGATGCTTGCCACCATATTTTATGATCAGGGAAAGTTTAAAAGGGCAATTAAAACTTTTAAGAGAGCCTTAGAAATTGATCCAGGCTATACCGATGCAAGTATTGGTTTATCTATTATACTAAACGACATTGGTAAATACGATGAAGCTAAAAATGTTTTTGAAGATGCTAGAGAGTTTTTAGATAAAAAGAAAAGTAAACTAGATAGTTATGCAGAAGAGAAGATCTCGCAAAAACACTTTGAATTAGGAGAAATGTACTCCAATTACAAGATGTTCAAAGAGGCCATTGAGCAATACCAAAGTGCTCTGCGTTTTGCTAACGAACCTTCAGAAATTGTGGTTCGAATTGCTGATGCATATGTTGCAAATCGACAGGCTGAAAAAGCGGTTAAATTTTTGCATAAACATTTAGATGAGTTTCCAACCGCAAATCCGGTTCGAGTAAAACTAGGTTTGATTTATTACAATGGCAATAGAATACTAGAAGCTGCAGAAGAATGGGAAAAAGTATTAAAATTTGATCCCAAGCACAGCGACGCTAAATCGTATCTTAAATTAGCGCAAAACATTAAAGTAACTGAGCGACCACTATAAGGGGATAATTATGGCTCTTAAAGATAAAATGATGTCTTATATTACTGAAGAAGAAATCAGTGAAATGATCAAAAACCTGGCTCGAGAAATTGAGATGGATTACGCAGGAGAAGAAATTCTTTTGGTTTGTCCTCTCAAAGGCTCAGCGTTTTTTGTTGCTGATTTAATGAGAGAAATCAAACTAAACCAACAAGTTGATTTTGTATACGTTACCAACAAAAGCTCTGAAACCGGTGAGCGCGGCGGCGATATCAAGTTCTTAAAAGACATTAGCTCAGACATTTCAAAGAAGAATGTTCTAATTGTCGAAGAGATCATTGATACAGGAAGAACACTTTCTTTTCTTAAAAACCGTCTATTAGCAAGTGGACCAAAAAGTCTTAAAATCGTTTGTCTTTTAGATAAGCCTGCCAGACGAGTTATTAGCATTAAGCCTGATTACGTTGGAAGAACCATAGAAGATCGTTATGTGGTTGGCTATGGCATGGACGAAGATGAATTAGGTCGTAACTACCGTGAGATCTATCACCTGAAAAACTAAAATAAAAAAAGCCACTGATTTGATCTGTCCCCCTAAAAATGGACAGACAAAAAGGTGCTTCAAGATT